>SCPN01000460.1_pt1 | contig 238408 bp, 371 predicted proteins | sample 6106831 | NCBI WGS metagenome assembly SCPN01 (sample SAMN10720447, study PRJNA508395) | human gut metagenome | isolation source: Participant 1, 0 month
CATTTAAAATCTAGATTTACAAGAAAAAGACTAACCGAGTTAGTCTTAATTGTTGCCGAGGACCGGAATCAGACCGGTACGGTTGTTTTCAACCGACGGATTTTAAGTCCGTTGCGTCTGCCTGTTCCGCCACCCGGCATGGGTAACGGTGGAGGCGGCACCCAGAATCGAACTGGGAATAAAGGTTTTGCAGACCTCTGCCTTACCGCTTGGCTATGCCGCCATATAAAATGGGCGGAAACGAGATTCGAACCCGACCCAACTGAAGGCGGTGCTCTACCAGAGCTATTCCCGCATGGTGCCTCAGGACAGAATCGAACTGTCGACACACGGATTTTCAGTCCGTTGCTCTACCAACTGAGCTACCGAGGCATGAATGGCGACCTCCGTCAGATTTGAACTGACGATCTTCGCCGTGACAGGGCGACATGTTTAACCACTACACCACGGGGCCGTATCCAAAGTACTTGCTTAGTATATCGGTTATCAGGACTTTTGTCAACACTATCCTACAATATTTTTGATGAATTCTTCTTCATCTTTTAATGTTGTAGATTCTTTATGTCCTGGTTCAACAATTAAATCCTTTGACAACGTTAATATATGCTTCAAACTAATGATTAAATCATGGGGATTACTCTTATAGTTGTCGGTATTTCCTACATTTTGTTTGAATAAAGTATCTCCAGAAAAAAGATGTCCACCAATCTCCAAACAAACTGAACCAGCACTATGGCCTGGTGTATGATGTACGCATTATTTTAAAAGGCCCTACTTCTAATTTACCGGCCACTAAATCTTTACAATTCGTGTACATCTTCTTTTTATATACACTAGGTCTACGTCGGATCAGTTGTAATAACTCTTGATCCAAAGGATGTAAATAAGCAGGAATATTATAATACTCACAAATCTCATCAAGAGCCGATACATGGTCACAATGACCATGTGTTAATAATACTGCTATAGGCTCAGAATCTCCTACCATTTCAATTATATGCTTACTATGAAACCCGGGATCAATAATAAGAGATTTTCCATCTTTAATTAATACATAACAATTTGCTTTATAAAGCCCTAGAGGGCGTTTTATAATATTCATATTATTCGCCCTCCTATAGGATACGATACCGTTTAGTAGATTGTTTTATAAAATACCCTTCCCAGAATTGAGGATGAAGCATAACGAGAATAGTAAACAATTCCAAACGGCCTAATAACATATCTGCCATTGCTACGCATTTAGCACCATCAGACATACTACCAAAGGCATCCGTAGGCCCAAAACCACCAAATCCAATGCCTACATTACTAAGAAAAGCTGTTATAATTTGCATCGCATCATAAGTAGACATTCCCGAACAAGTCATAAGGAAAACAGATATAACGTAAATCATTAAATATAAAAATAAAAATTGCTGTGCCATCTGTATCCATTTAGTAGGCATCGGTTTGCCATTAATACGCACTACTTGTACCATCTCAGGATGAATTGATTTTCTTAAATAAATAATGCTGCTCTTAATTAGAATAATGAGGCGAATAATTTTACGCCCCTGTTGTAGAACCACTACAACCACCAAAAATGATGAAATAAATAACATCATCTGTGCAGCTGGCCATAAATCATAATCGCTTACAGCAAATCCACTACCAGTTTGAATCGATACATAATTAAAGGAAACATCTCTAAAGATTTGAATTGGGTCATTGATATTTGATTGTACTGCCATCGAAATTGATATTATAGCAATTCCAATAAAAATAACTAGCCAATACATACGTGTTTCAAAATCATCAATCAAAACGCGAATGCCTCTTTGCAGTGCATTATAATATACTGCAAAATTACCACCAGCAAGTATCATGAAAAATATAAATACAAAACAGATATAGTTACTCTGTTCATATATAAATGCCCCTGCTGATGTTGGTGCAAATCCACCTGTAGCAATAATGGAAAATGCATAGTTTAATGCATCAAAAGGCTCTATACCACCAGCCCATAGCATAACGAAACAAATGGCGGTAAAAGCAACATATAAACACCATAGTTTTGATGCCATTGATTGAATACAGGCATTACAACACCAGGTTTTGGTACCGATGCTTCTGCATTAAACATATGAGCTGCATCTGCACCTAAGTTCTTTAAGAACGATAAGATAAGGACAATAATCCCCATCCCACCAATCCAGTGCATTAGTCCACGCCATAAAACATATGTCTTAGGTAAATCATCTACGCTATTAATAATTGTAGCACCAGTTGCTGTAATCCCTGATGTAGCTTCAAATAGAGCATCAAATACATTGGTTAATATACCACTAAGAATAAATGGTAAAGAACCTAAGATAATAGTTAATATCCATGTAGCTGATACAACTAAAAACCCATCACGAAGACTAAAGCTTTGAGTTTCATGACCATAATAGGATAAAAGTCCACCTAAGCCAAATGAAATACCAGTAGTAACCAAAAACGACCAATATGCAGTTTCAAATACAATACCATATATAAAAGGAATTAAAGTAAAAATCCCAAATATATATAATAATCGCCCCACTAAGGACATGACAATTTGAATGCGCATAGTCCCTCCATACTAGGTAAGATATTTAAGTAATTTACTTACAGATTCAGGTAACGCAAATAGAACAATGTGATCTCCATCTAAGATTTCAGTATTACCACGTGGTACGATGGCTTCATCACCACGTAAAATTACACCAACTAACGCCTTCCCTGGTAAACGAATGTCTTTTAATTGTTTACCAGCTACAGGTGATTCACTTGTAATGGCAACCTCTATAGATTCCGCTTTTCCACCTTCAAAGGTCGAAATAGATACAACACCTTCTCCACTACGCACGAAACGTAAAATTTGACTCGCTGTAAATAAACGTGGCGAGAATACGACATCAATACCCACTTGTTCCATAAGCATAATGTATTCAGGTCGACCTACGCACAACTGTCTTTGGTATGCCCATATGCTTACCGACAAGAGCAACGAGCAAGTTGAGCTTATCATCATCTGTAACAGCAATTATAACATCACTATCTGCAATTTCTTCTGCTTCTAAAGGTCAAAGTCTGTAGCATCTCCATTGATAACCATAGACTTATCTACAAGATTAGCAAGTTTTTCACAGCGGTTAAAATCTTTTCAATGACCTTAACAGAGAATCCAGCTTGTTCTAAAGAACTGTTAAATTTCTACCTAATAGACCAGCCCCAATGATAACAGCCCGTTTATAAAATGTAGTGTGATTATGGAACCAAAGATTTTCTACTTCTTCAACAGACTCTTTTAAGCCTAAGAAGAATACACTGTCATCAACTTGTAGAATACTTTCACCATGGGGAATAATCATTTCACCATAACGTAAAACCCTACTAATAAAACACCTTCAGGGAATTTAATATCTTTTAAAGGTTGACCTATTAATGGAATATCATCTGTAATCTTAAATTCCATAAGGCGTACAGAACCTTGGCCAAATTCTTCTACATCAATAGCAGATGGAGTCTCTAGAATTTGTAAAAGCTCTTGAGCCGTAACCATTTCAGGATTGATAAATAAATCGACCCCTAATTTAGCACGCATCTCATCATCCATATGTTCTGCTACAGTATTATCTCGAACACGAGCAATCGTTGTAGGAACACCTGTAATTTTAGCTACAGAACAAGATAACATATTTACTTCATCAGAATCAGTAACAGCAATAAACATGCCTACATCATCCATACCGATTTCGTTGAGTAATTGTATATCACTGCCATTTCCTTGAACAAGGCTAACATCTAGTGTATTTTCAAGATTTTGTATACGTTCTGGAGAACGATCAATTACATATACATCATGATTATCTTGTATCAAGCGTTGTGCTAATGAATAACCAACCTTACCAGCGCCTACAATGACAATTTTCATCGTCTTTATTCCTCATCTTGTGATTCATTACTAACAGGAGGTGTCCATTGACGTCCTGTTTCAGTTAACAATGTCCAACCATTATCTTGAACAATTTTTTTCTCTTTCATTAAATGCCCTAAAGCACGTTTAACGCAGCTTTACTAATGTTGAACTTATCTTTAATCAACATCGCAGAAGACTCATCACTATACGGCATCTTGCCTCCACGATTAAGAAGGTACTCCATTATAATGTCTCCATCAGAAATGAGTGCCTTTTCCTTAGTAGGACGCATAGATACATTGACACGACCATCATCACGTTTAAAGGTAACGACCTTCAACCATTTCTCCTACTTTTAATTTTCTAGTCATCTCAGAACGATGTAAAAAGGCAATCCATCGTTCAGGAGTGATGAAAAATGCCCCATCACTAGTCAAGTTGTAGATAGCACCTTTTACAAGTTGTCCAACTTTAGCATCTGTAGCAGCCTTAGATGCACGACGCATTTCGTCATCAACATCCATAGATACAGCAAAACGACCAGATTTATCTGTATAGAGTCGAACCCAAACTTTTTCGCCCACTTGAGGACGACCACGCATCTCTGCATGAGGCATGAAGATACCACGCTCAGTACCAACCTCTACGAAACAGCCAAAGTTTGTCGTATTGATTACCTCAACATACCCAATTTGCCCTACCTTCATCGCTGGTAAGCGCATAGAAGCAGTTAAACGACCTTTTGGATCGCGATATAAAGAATACTTCTACTTCATCACCAATGGCAACGGGAGACGTTTGTTGATCTTTATGAAGCAAAATATCATCATTCGTATTGCCAGTTTGACCATCTAGGAAAGCACCTTGGTCACTAGTACGCAATACTTTCAATGTGGCAATTGTATTTTCCAACAATTCTGTAGCCATATTATACTCCTTCAAATGGAACTCGACCTGCGTCATTCCACAATTCTTCTAAACCGTAGAATTCACGCAATTCATCACCACCAAAGACATGACAAATTATATCGCCAAAATCTAATAAAATCCATTCACCTTCACGATAACCTTCTCTATGATGTACTGTCATGCCTAATTCAGCTGCTTTATCTTCCATTTCATCAGCAATACTTTGAGATTGCTTAATATTATTTGCACTAGCGATTAAGAAGTAATCCACCTAACATAGAAATACCTTCTAAATCGAGAATTTCAATGTCTCTACCTTTTTTATCAAAATGCAGCTTGTGCTAATTGTAATACGATTTGTTTAACTTCTTCTTTATTTTTCATACTATTCCCCTTTTAACGTTTATTAGTACTCTCATCACCCGGTTCTGATGGCTTTGTGATAGTACCGCCATTATGTTCTGATTCAGGTGCAACCTTAGCTGTGCTATTGGTTGGAGCTGTTACAAATTGTGTCATTTCATTGGCTGGTAGATTTCCCATCGTAATGCCTACTAATCGTTGTGCTTCCGTTGGATTTACCTTCCAATATGTCATATCGCCAACTAACTCTTTTTCACCAGGAAGAATATAGAAATGAATCTCTTCCTTATTAATTTTGCTAGCATTATATACCAGCTTAATCGCATCTAAGGTAGAGATATTACTATCAAAATGATCCCAAATACGCCAAATATGCCATGCATTTGTTAAGAAAAATGAATTATGCTCTTCTTCTACCCAAAGTTTCAAAAATCTTTCTTGTCGTTGTACACGTGTAAATGTATCGTGTTTTGGATCAGAATATCGTAAATAGGATAAAGCCTTATCACTATCTAATGTTTGATATCCTCGTTGCAAATCAATATCTTTATTTCCCTCTGCATCTACGTGTTCCATAGTCTGTTCTACATAGATTTGTTGATTTCCTAATACATCGTTAGTCTTTTTGAAAGCATTTTGATTAACTACAACATAATATGGTATAGAAATATGGAACATATCTTCAATGACAGCCTTTGTTAGATCAATACCACCTTTTTCATAGATGCTATTGAGCATACTTGCATCGGTCTGATCTCTATTATCAATTTTACTATTACTAGGAATGCCAATAACATCCATTGTTTTTTGATCTAAATTAATGGATAACAAGAATAGACTATCACTTTGACTAGGATTATTATCATCAGTACCGACAACAAGAATGTATAATGGTTTATCTAACCCTTTTTGTTCTACAGATACAGTATTACCATCTTGTTTATTTCCATTATCTACAGCTGTATCAGTTGTCTCAGTAATACCTGTAACAGCTCTATACACATAAGATACCCCAGTATACAAACCATAGCCTATACCCCCAAGTAGGGCAAGTACTACAATAACAGCTACTATAAATCTAGGCCATTTAACAGATGACTTTTGTTGACGTCTTCTTCTACGCCGGCGAGCTCTTGCTCGTTCACGTTCTTCCATATAAAAACTCCATTATTTACAAGATTGTAATACATCATTACGACCAAGAATGGTCAACGGATAAATCGATAAATTTTGCTTTATAAGATGAATAATAGTATTATCAAAACCAAGTAATACAGCCTTATCTAAATCTAGTTCTGAAACGTTACGCAACTCATCCACACCGGGAAAATCTCGATTAGGCTCAATATAATCTGCTAAAAATATCACCTTATCTAGCGTAGACATATGTACCTTTCCAGTCGTATGAACTCGAATGGCTTCTAAAACCTCATCATCAGATATAGAAAATTCTTTTTTTGCTCGAATCATACCAGCTAAACCATGTAAAGAGATTGCCATTACTTAATAATTGTTGATCAGCATCATAAGCTCACTTTTCACAAGATTTTGCATATCCTGTAAAGGCAATTCTTTAGCGCAATCATGTAGTAATGCGGCTAATCTAGCCTTTTCCACATCAACGCCATAAAGCTTAGCTAAATGAGTAGCCGATTCCACAACGCCAAGAGTATGCTTAAATCGTTTCTTGCTCAGCCATTGACTCACTCTAAGTTGTATTTCATCAAATGATAACATCCTTTATTCCTTCCCATAAATATGGTGTTCCTCAATATATTCCACCACACATTTTGGCAACATATATCGAACTGTTTTACCAGAGCGTAGACGTTCTCGTAAATACGTAGCAGATAATTTCATCTCAGGAACCTCCATAAGATGTATTTTTTCACGTGCTTTAGGGCCTAAAATCGCTAATGTTTCGTCAATTGCACTTGATCCATCAGGTCTTGTAGCGCCAATAAAGTGGACCTCATCTAATAATTCCTCAATAAACTTCCACGTTGGTAATGCACGAATTGTATCAGTACCAGCGATAAAGTAAAATTCAATATTTGGTCCATAAAGGACCTTAAAATGTTGAATAGTATCAACTGTATACGAAGGGCCTTCTCGACGCATCTCTACATCAGAAATCTCAAAATTAGGATTATCTGATACGGCTGCTGCCGTCATAGCATATCGATGACGACTATCTATTACATCATGTTGTTTGTGAGGCGGAACCTTGGCAGGTACAAAAATTACCTTTTCTAGGTTAAAGCTTTCACAAGCAACCTCAGCAATCATTAGATGCCCTAAATGGATAGGATTAAATGTTCCACCAATGATACCTATACGACGTTTCTCTACCATAATGCGGTCACTCCCTTAATGACAATGACACAAATAATGATAAATAAGAGCAATGCCTTTCCATAGGATATCCATTCGTATCGACCTTTTGGTGTCTGAATATATCTGTAGTATGCCCTTATAAAGTAATATATATTCTTCACGTCCGCACTTGGCCTTCTCCAAATACAAAGTATTTATAAGATGTTAGAGCTTGTAATCCCATTGGTCCGCGAGCATGAAGCTTTTGGGTACTAATACCAATTTCCGCACCAAAACCAAATTCAAAACCATCAGTAAAACGTGTTGATGCATTGTGATAAACTGTAGAACAATCTACTAAGTTCATAAATACTTTTGCACGCATTGGTTCATCTGTTACTATAGCTTCTGAATGATGTGTAGAATATAAATTCACATGATCGATTGCTTCCTCAAGAGTATCAACAATACGTACATTTAAGTCCATATCATTATATTCTGTATTGAAAGAATCATCTGTTAAAGGAATTGTATTACCCATATATTGAGCTACAGCATTATCGCCGTGAATTCGTACCCCATATTCTTGTAACGCCACATCAAGACGAGGTAAAAACTCACCGGCCACAGCTCGATGTACCAATAGAGTCTCCATAGCGTTACATACAGATGGGCGCTGCACCTTTGCATTAATAGCAATTTCTAACGCCATATCTAGATTGGCATATTCATCGACAAAAGTATGACATACACCACTCCCCGTTTCAATGACAGGAATACTACTTTCATTAACAACACGGCGAATGAGTCCTGCTCCACCACGTGGAATAACAACATCAATATATTCACGTTGTTGTAGTAATACGCCAACCATCTCTCGATCTAGAACCTCCACGAGTTGAATCGCATCTGGCGTAATTCCAAGAGTTTCTAGGGTATTGCGCATAATAGACACAATGATTTGGTTGGTATGGAAGGCTTCCTTACCACCGCGTAATATCGTAGCATTTGCAGTTTTTAAACAGAGGACCCCTGCATCAATAGTCACATTTGGACGAGCTTCAAATATAATGCCAATAACACCAAAAGGCACTGCTCTTTTTTCAATAACTAAACCATTAGGACGTGTAATTGTTTCTATAACTGAACCAACTGGACTTTCAATAGCGGCCACTTGACGAACACCTTCAGCCATTTGAGAGCAATACGGCTAGGTGTCAATGTTAATCGATCTATCATAGTTTGAGGTACATTATAATCCCCAGATTTATCTAGATCTAATTGATTAGCGGCCATAATTTCATCTGTTTGTGCTTCTACAGCATCAGCAATTGCTAACAATGCAGAATCTAACGTACCTTGATCAAGTTGAGCTAATTCAAAAGATGCCGCTTTAGCTCTTTGACCCATATCTTTACAAATTTCTTCATACTGGTTCATAGTGTATCCTCAGTGTAATAAAACTAGATTATTACGATGTACAGCCTCATCATAGGTCGTATTAATACCCAGAATTTCGGCTATATCATTTGTATTATGACCTTTAATGGCCTTCATATCTTCGATGCCATAGTTAATAAGACCTCGACCGATTTCTTTACCATCATGGTAAATAGAGATTGTATCACCAGGCCCAAATGTCCCCTCTACATCAATAATACCAGCGGGTAGAATACTAGCACCTTTATCTAAAACAGCACGAGCGCAACCATCATCAATAGTGATTGACCCTTTTAATCGTTTACCAAAGGCCAGCCAATGATGTTTCCCTGATAAGCCAGCATCATGTGCTTCAAAGAGAGTACCGATTTGTTCACCCTTACATACGCGACGAACAGAGTCCTCTACCTCACCAGATGTAATTACCATAGGTACACCAGAGTTTGTAGCCATATGGGCTGCCTTTATCTTGGTATACATGCCACCTGTACCCATATTAGATCCAGCTCCACCTGCAATAGCATAGGTTTCATCAGTAATTTCGGAAACGACTTCTATCAATGTTGCATCAGGATGAGTTGCTGGATTAGCTGTATATAATCCTTCAATATCGGATAAGATGATAAGCAAATCAGCATCTACAATGCCTGCCACAGTAGCAGATAAAGTATCATTATCACCTATTTTAAATTCCTCAATAGCAACTACGTCATTTTCATTGATAATAGGAGATAACATGAGTTGCAATAAGATAACTATGTATTGTTTAGAATGGCCTGTACGACCATTTACGTACGACCATATCACGAAACATACATATGGATGAGGATACCTTGTCCTACTGCTGCAGCAGCTTGTTTCAAAACGAGGTCTCTAGGTTTTTCTTTAAATCCTAGAGGGGCAAGGCCAGCTCCCGTTGCGCCAGAGGAAACAAGGATAACCTCTTTACCTTGATTAGCTAAATCTGATAATTGGCGTACTAATCTTTCTATGCGCTCTAAGTTTAAATGACCATTAGCATAACATAGCGTACTACTGCCTACTTTAACTACTATTCTTTTTGCGTCGATGATAGCACTGCGCATAGATTAACCTCCTAGGCCAACAGGTTATGAAGTTCCCACTATAATAAAATTCAGTAATATGACGATTTACTTAGGTAAAATGATTTTAGGTTCTTTTTTAGCTTTATATAAAACACCATTAAAGCCAATCACTTGAACTAATTCAGCGCCAAGCATATCTGCTAAGTCTTGAAAAATCGTCTTATCTTCAGGGCTATTGTTGTGTAATTTCACCTTGATTAATTCACGAGCCATTAAGGCTGCACGAGCACTATCTATAACACTATCCTCTAAGCCATTTTTACCAATTTGGACAACTGGTGGTATTGTAGCCGCCAAATGAACGTAAATACCGTTTTTGTTTTCCTGTCATTATATCTCCTACTCTTGGAAAGTAAAGCGCTGATCCCCAATTACAACTTCATCACCGTCTTTACAACCTTTTTCTTTCAACTTAGCATCGAGCTCCATAAAACGCCAAATACGTTGGAATCTACGAAGAGATTGATCATCGCTAAGATTTGTCATAGCTACTAATCGTTCAATACGTTTACCAGTAATGTAGAAGGCAGCATCATCACCACGAGTGATAACAAATTCTACATCTTGTTTTGCTTCGTATACAACTGTATCATCAGTTGCTTCAGGCTCTGGTTCGTAGTTTTCTACATAGTAGTAAGCTCGTTCCATAAGCTCTGGTAAACCTTCACCGCTCAATGCATTGATAAGGAATACTTCATAGCCTTTATCTTCAAAATATTTTTTTAGTATCAGGAATTGTTGTATCATCAAAGACCATATCGATCTTATTGAGTGCAACAATCTGTTTTTTATTAGCTAATTTTTCAGAATATTTACGTAACTCTTCGTTGATAGCATCAAAGTCAACCTTAGGGTCACGGCCTTCCATACCAGATACATCAAGAACATGAATTAAAATATTAGTCCGTTCTACGTGACGCAAGAAGTTATGTCCTAGACCAACACCTTCGCTAGCACCTTCAATAAGGCCAGGAATATCAGCTAGTACAAAACTACGGTCCCCAGAGATTGTTACTACCCCGAGTACTGGTGTTAGTGTAGTAAAGTGATATGCTGCCACCTCTGGTTGAGCTTTAGATACTTTTCGCAAAATACTAGATTTACCAACAGATGGATAACCTAATAAACCCACGTCAGCTAATACTTTAAGCTCTAATTGTAACCAGAATTCTTCACCTGGTTCACCTTTTTCTGCAAATGTCGGTGCACGGTTAGCACTTGTTTGGAAACGAGCATTACCACGGCCCCCACGACCACCTTTAGCAATAACAAATGTATCACCATCATTAACGAGATCACAGAAAATTTTTCCTGTTTCTTCATCTTTAATTACTGTGCCCAACGGAACTGGAATGATAAGTGGATCAGAACCACGACCATGCTTGTTAGAGCTTTCACCATTACCACCAGCAGGTGCCTTGAATTGACGTTTATATCTAAAGTCTACAAGAGTATTAATATTCTTGTCCGCTTTAAAAATAACGTCTGCCCCTTTACCACCATCGCCGCCACTAGGGCCGCCATTTGGCACGTATTTTTCACGACGGAAGCTAGACATGCCGTCCCCACCGTCACCAGCTTTAACAAAGACACGCGCTCTATCTATAAACATAATTTAACTCCTATGCATTATTGCTGTAATAGCTCTAATGCCTTTTTAATTTGAATATCATCTAATGTACTAGATGGATGTACACCTTTTGGTAGATCAAGCTCTACATCTGGTTTAATACCAATGCCATCAATAACACGGTCATTTGGTGTATGGTACTTGGCAATAGTTACCTTAACGCCTTCATTATCAAGGCTAGGGATAAATAGTTTGAACTGTACCTTTACCATATGTATTAGTACCTAAAATAGTACCTAGTTTACGGTCTTGAATAGCACCAGCTATAATTTCAGATGCACTAGCAGATCCTTTATTAACAAGAACTACTAATGGCATAGCTACTTCTGGGCCATTCGACTTATAAACATCTTTTTTACCAGCTCGATTTTGTACCGTTACTAATGTACCTGGAGGCATAATATAGTTGGAAATCTTTTCTGTTGTAGACAACAAACCACCAGGATTATCACGGAGATCTAACACCAGTTCCTTCATGCCTTGAGATTGTAACTCTTTAAATTGTGTTCCAAAATCATCAGCCGTATTTTCTGCGAATTGACTGATCCGAATGTACCCCACTGTACTTGTAAGCATTTTACTTTTAACAGTAGGCAAAACAATGGATTCACGAGTGATATCAAAATGCAACTTTTCACCATTACGCTCAATATCAAGAGCTACAACAGTACCTGCTTCACCACGAATTCGAGAGGATGCGTCTTCTACAGTTATATCACTTGTGGATTGACCATCGATAGCAATAATATGGTCACCAGGTTTAATGCCCGCTTTGAAAGCTGGTTGATCTTCCATAATACTAACTGCATATAGACCTTTATCATCAGTACCAAGAACCATGCCCACACCAGCATATGTTGCAGATGTTTGCATTTTCATGGACTTATATTCTTCTGCATCTAAATAAACACTATGCGGTTCTCCCAAAGAGTCAATTAACACCTTTTAACATACCATCATAAAGGGTAGATTTAGCCATAGGTGTCATAAAGACTTGACTCGCAGCATAGTAGGCTACAAATAATCTTGGCAACCCCCAGAATGAACCGGAAAGATACCAAAAATGTAAGCCACATAATGACGATGCCAGAGCCTATATATTTCAATAGACTCCATAACACCGTACGTGTATCAAATTTCATATTATAAATATCCCATAGGATCCACAGGATCCCCACTTATACGAACTTCAAAATGTACATGTGGTCCCGTACTATTGCCTGTACTACCAGCATAGGCAACAACTTGACCCTTACCTACATCTTGCCCTTCAGAGACAGCAAGTTCAGAATTATGTCCATAAAGAGTAGACATGCCATTACCATGATCGATAACTACGGCATAACCATAGCCGCCACCCATCCAACCAGACCAAACAACAGTACCACCATCAGCAGCATGAACAGGGTGTACCTTCATCAACACCAATATCAATACCAGAATGGTAAATCGTAGTGCCCCAAATTGGATGTGTACGATAGCCATATGGTGAAGTAATTTCACCACTTACAGGCCACCCCAGTTGACCAGACCCTTGTACCCAAGAGTAACTTGGTGCAGACTGTTGAGCTGCTGGCCGCTTCTGCAGAGCCGCTGCACGTTCCGCTTGACGTGCTTTTAATAGTGCAGTAATTTGAGCGGAAGAAGCATTGAGTTCTTCCACAGCTTGCATTGCTACGGCACGATCATTTTGTGCTTTTTGTAGAACTACTTCACGCTCTTGTTTCTTCTGTTCAATTTCAGCTTGTTTAGCTACTGCCGCCTTTTCAAGCTCCACTAATTTAGCTCGAGATTGCTCAAGAGCTTGCTTACGTGCAGCAATTTCAGCACGTTCTTTTTTGATTTCATCGATTAATTTAATGTCAGAATCAATAATGCGTTTTAAAATCTCTAGTCGATTTGCAAAATCACTAAAGTCTTTAGAACCAATAACTACATCTAAATAACTTAAACGACCATTAATATAAATATCACGTACACGCTTATAAAATACGGCTTCACGTCCTTCTAAACGTTTTTGTGCTTCAGCAAGTAACTTTTCATTAACAGTAATATCATTTTCAACGGCTACACGTTGTTGTTGAATAGACTCTAATTGTTGTTGAGCTTGACGCAATTGTTCTTCAATTTGACGCAATTGCTCAGACACGCTAACAATGACGGTTTCAGCATCTGCTTTAATAGCATTTTGTTGATTAACTTGTTGTTGAATTGAATCGAGTTGATTTGTTAAATCTTCGTCTTCTGCAACGATGTATAGAGGTGTTCCCAGTACGACTATACCCGTTAAAATGGTTGCCACAAGACGGGATTTTATTGTTTTATATTTCATAAACATTACACCTTCATGTATTGTTTTAAAGAAATAGTACTACCAATAGCACCTACTACTATGCCACCACCTAAAATATAGATAGCCACATCATAGAAGAATGGGAACATTGGTACTAAAGGGAAGAATGCTAATGATTCAGATACTTCCATAGTAATAAAGTGATAAAATTCACCAACGCAAAGAACGGCAATGATAGCACCAATTAAGCCTAACAACATACCTTCAATCAAGAACGGCCAACGGATAAAGCCATTAGTAGCACCTACATATTTCATGATTGCAATTTCTTTACGACGTGCGAATACAGTCAACCGAATTGTATTAGAAATGATGAATAATGTAGCTGCTGCTAAGAATGCAATTAATACGATACCACCAATTCTGATAACTTGAGTTATGCGGAAGAGTTCTTCCACAATATCTTGACCATAATGTGTACTTTCTACACCTTGGAATGTAGTAGCCAATTTTGCAGTAGCCTTTACATCACTAGGATTATCAAAAGTTAATACATAAGAATTAGGTAATGGGTTTACACCACCTAGAGCATTAACTAATTGTTGTTGATCACCAAGGCGATCTTTAAACTCCTTCATAGCTTGTTCTTTATTAACAAATTCTAAATGCTTTAAGTTAGGTATAGCCTTAATTTGCTTTCCTACCGCCATGATTTGATCAGTTGTTAGTCCATCCTTTTAAGTAAATACTCAACTGTACTTGGTTTTCTAAGCTAGATGCCATGTTATTCAAATTAATAACACCACAAAGGAATACACCAAGCATAAATAAGGATAAAGCCACTGTAGAAATGGACGCCAACGTCATAAGCCCGTTACGCTTCATAGATTTCAGAGCTTCTTTAAAAATAGTATTTTATCGTTCTAGGCTTCATTAATTTCTGCACCTCTCATATTATCACTTTGAACACGGCCGTCTTTTAAACGAATAACGCGTTTATTCAAGTACGAAACAAGATCCATATTATGGGTAACCATAATAACGGTAGTGCCAAAATTGTTGATATGCTTGAACAAATCTACAATATCCTTACTTGTATCAGGATCTAGGTTGCCTGTAGGCTCATCAGCAATGAGTACGGAAGGGCGATTTACAATGGCGCGGGCAATAGCAACACGTTGTTGTTCACCACCAGATAGATCCTCTGGTAAATCATTAGCCTTGTCAGTTAAACCAACAAGTTCTAGTACATGACTTACCTTTTCTTTAATTACCTTTGGTTTTTCTTCAATTACTTCAAGAGCAAAAGCAATATTCTCTGCTACCGTTTTATTAGGCAATAAACGGAAGTCTTGGAATACAACTCCAAGCTTTCTACGTAATTTCGGAATTTTGCTGCGCTTCATGCGCGTAACATCAAAGTCATCAACGATAACTGTACCAGTGTCTGGCACAACTTCATGTGTCAACAACTTAAATAGAGTTGATTTCCCTGCACCACTGTGACCACAAACGAGAATAAATTCACCATCGTTAATGGTTAAACACACATCGTCTAATGCAACAGAACCATTATCATAGACTTTACTAACATTCTTAAATTCAATCATGGGTCCCCTTTGATTATTTCCGAGTGATTACACGTTTTACTGCTTCTACAATGTCATTTGCAGTTAAGCCATACTTTGCCATTAATTCTTTTGGTGTACCACTCTCCCCAAATGTATCTCGGACACCAACGAATTCCATAGGAACTGGCTTATTAGCCACAACAACTTCAGACACAGCAGAACCAAGACCACCAATGATATTATGTTCTTCTGCGGTAACGATAGCACCAGTTTCGGCAGCTGCTTTAATAATTGCATCTGCATCGATAGGCTTAATAGATGCCATATTAATAACACGTGCAGATATATTAGATTCAGATAAAGTTTTAGATGCCGCCTCTACAGCAGGTCCAACTAATGCACCACAAGCGATAATTGTTACATCAGAACCTTCAACTAAAGTAGTAGATTTACCCGGTACAAAAGTATAACCTTCAGCGGTTACATCATCTACACCAGCACGGCCCAAACGAACGTATACAGGACCCTCATAAGATGCAGCCCATTCAACTACAGCTTCTGTTTCACGTTCATCCGCAGGTACTACTACTGTCATATTAGGCAATGTACGCATACAGGAAATATCCTCCAAGCTTTGATGTGTAGCACCATCTTCACCAACAGTAATGCCTGCATGTGTAGCACAAACTTTTACGTTTAATTTTGGATAACATACAGCATTGCGAATTTGTTCAAAAGCACGACCTGTAGCAAACATTGCAAAGGAAGAAACAAATGGGAGTTTTACCAGCTGCTGCAAGTCCAGCACCAACAGAAATCAAATTTTGTTCTGCAATACCTACATTAAAGAAACGTTCAGGGCAAACATTTTTAAATGTATCTGTTTTAGTAGATTTGGATAAATCTGCATCTAATACGATAATATTTGTATTTTCTTTACCGATGCGAGCTAGCGCATTACCATATGCTTCACGTGTTGCTTTACCCATTATTGTACCCCCATAATCTCATTAACAAAGGCTACGCCTTGCTCAGCGCTTGGTGCTTTGCCATGCCATCCTGCTTGGCCTTCCATTTCTTCAACGCCTTTACCTTTTACAGTATGCATTACAATACATGTTGGGCCTTCTGTGAAAGCTTTTGCAGATTCAATAGCATTATGAAGTTCATCAAGATCGTGACCATTTACTTCAATAACATTCCAATTGAAAGCTTTAAACTTTTCTGGAATTGGCAATGGAGAAAGCACTTTTGTAATATCACCATCAATTTGAAGACCGTTAAAATCAACAAAAGCAGTTAAATTATTGAGTTTGTAATGGCCAGCAAACATGGCTGCTTCCCAAACTTGACCTTCTTCAAGCTCGCCATCACCAAGAATGGAATATACACGATAGTCAGCATTATCAATTTTACCAGCCAAGGCCATACCGCAAGCCGCAGAGATACCTTGACCCAAAGAACCAGTAGACATATCTACACCTGGTGTATGTTTCATATCAGGGATGACCTTGTAACATATGATTAATTTTACGTAAGTTCAAGAGTTCTTCTTTAGGGAAATAACCTTTTTCAGCCAATGTAGCATATAATGCAGGCGCTGCATGACCTTTAGAAAGGACAAAACGATCTCTATTAGGAGCTTTTGGATTTGCTGGATCTACATTCATTTCTACATAGTACAACAAGGCCATCACATCGGCGATGGATAGTGAACCACCTGGGTGACCGGATTTCGCAGCCGTCACAGACTGTACAATACTAACGCGAATAGCTTTTGCCTTCTCTTGAACTAATTGTTTAACATCTTGTGTTAATGTAGCCATAGAGACCTCACTTTCTGGATAGGATCCAATATATTAATAATTTCTTAAGTAATGAAATAGCGATTTCTGCATTGCGTTGAGAGTTAACACGTAATGCTTCAATACGATCATAAGATGCTTGGTACTCTTCTCTTGAATTTAAGAGCTTATGACATCTCTGATATAAGGCCTCTTCTCTAAGATGGGTCATTGTACCAATTGGTTCTTGACCAATCATGTGTAAGAAACTTGTGATTTTAGGATCGTAAGAAATGCCAATTACAGGTTTCTTCATTAAAGAACTAAATACTAATGCATGAAGACGTATGCCAATCATAAGGTCTACATTACCAGACAAGGATACTTGTTCCTCTGTAGAGAATGGTCCTTCAAGAACAATAGCTCCTTTTGGCATATAACTAGCAATAATCTTAGCTTCTTTTGTATCCTCTGGATGAGACATAGGTATAAATATAATCTCTACATTATCCTGTTCTTGCAGTCGACTTAACACATTGGCTAGTGATTCACGGTATTCTGTATCATCTTTCCAACTACGAACAGCTACTCCGATTCGTTTTGGAGCTTCTGTGGATATAGGTAGCTTTGATGTATAGCCGTCTAGAATGCGTTTTCCAATATACAAATCTGCTGGTTGCATGGCTAATACAGCATCAGCCGTAACCTCAACATCTTCAATTCCTAAGGAATCTAATTCAGATTTAGAAATAGAATCACGAACCGTTATAGTGTCCACAAATCGCAAAATAAAGCTAACAGCTTCCTTGTAGAAGGGCGATTTAAAGGTCCAATACCTTGTGAGTATAGCATCACCTTTTTACCCATCATTTTTGCTAAAGCCATAATACTTAAGTAATAGTAAGTATTGCGAATACTAGTAGCATCTTGTAATAGGCTGCCTCCACCACTGATAACTAAATCAGAATTTGAAATGGCCTTTAGAATACCGAATGCAGAAAAGGTTCCCACCGCATGTATATTGTGCTTTTTGCTTGTCTCTGTAGGATTACCAGAAATAACAGTAATATGTGCATCTGCTTCCTCTTTACGAATGGCATCGATAATAGCACAAAGCATTGCTTCATCACCAGCATTACCAAAGCCATAATAACCAGAGATAACAATATTACTCATGGTCAACCTCCCTAGCTTGGAACCATTGTGTTACATACATCATAAAACGTACTGCAATGATAAGAAGCAAACCTAAGAGCGCACCAATTAACAAACCATCATATCCACGCATAATAGACATGAATACAGGAGTTCTAATATGACAGAATGTTTCAACCATAGACGCTATGCCAATAACACCAGCAATAGTTAATAAGAAATGGATCACTGTAGGCCATTTGCGTAGGAATGCAAATGTAGCTAACATTAATGCAGGGTGACCAATAATGAACTCTTTTTCTCTAGGTCTTGCATACATTGTATTTTCAAGAAAACGACGTAGCATAAGTTCAACTCCTGGTACAGGAACACCTGCTGTATGACCACTACGGCCAACAAATACCCATGCCACGCCACCAAGAGCAGCCATTACAAAGAATACGTAGAACTTAACATCCATTGTTAAAAATTCAACTACAAATTTCTTTGCTTCTTCTTTAGAGTTAATCATACGCCCCTTCCACAATGGGAATCGTTGTAAATAAGCGATAATCACCAATACAACTGGAAGTACAAATGTTAATTTAACACCTCTAAAGATAGCAAATTCCATAAAGAATTTCGTATTACCAAGTAAGGATGCAATATACATGCCTCCAATAGCTGCAAAGAGTGCGGCAATAACGAGATAGAATACTGCTAATACTGTTGATTTAATAGCACCTAATGGACGAGCACCCATCATAACGACGCCATTCTTCCATCAAGCGGATCATAGCACCTACAGGAGCCATAATAGCACTAGATAAAGCCCAAATTTGAGTAATCAGTGTGCCACTTGTAATGATAAACAATACAATAGATAGTAATGAAATACCGAAAAATGCTACCAATTGTTTATGTTTACTCATTGGAATTAGCATTTGACCAACGTAAACGAAAAGTGCAATAGCACCTATCATAGTAATAACTACTAACAATGGATTTGGTGTATACGCTGGATAAATATCTGCAGGACCAAATTCATAACCTTTTGTAGATAATTTTTTAGTAGTCATACCAATATAGTGAATGGTAGTTTGTAATACTGTTTCATTATTTACACCAGTTTCATACATAGGGAATAAATTGAAACGAATATTTCGTTCTATATCACTAATATAAAAACGTTGTGCTGCTTCTTCAGGAGTAATTTTCTTTAATTCGTCCTTAGCAATTGTATATACACGACCAACGCTATAATTCTCTTTAGCAGCCATTTCTAAGAAACCTTGTTGTGGCTCATATTGAAGTTGGTTAACAGCTTCGATACCAACTAAAGGAATGTGATTTTTATGTAATAATTCTAAGGTTTCATCAGTTAAGTTAGGCGCACCAAGAGCTTCTTTACCAGCAAAAATCATACCTGTTACATGTGGAATACCTTCAAGACGTTTAAATACATATTGAAGATCTTCAGATGTAACATTTCTGTAGTTTGTAGGTCGAACAATAACATTAAAGCCACGATCAGCTACTTCTTGAGCTTGAAGCTTGGAAATACCAAGATTCATTTTTAGATAGCTATCTGCAGTAGCACCATATAACTCAAGAACCGGACCAATACTTGTATTAAGCTCTTTAACCTTATCTTTACCAATACGATGATATAAATCTTCCCGAATTTCTTTATAATAGCCTTCTTTACCAGAAATCAAAGCTACATAAGTTGCACCATGTTTCACGGATGCCCCATTAACACGGACAGAATCCATTTCTTCGGAAGATAATACCTTAACTTGACCCGCATCTTTTGCTTTTTCTAAGGTGCGATCATAAATAGCAAATGCTGTTACACCTGCATTGCGAAGCGCATCAAAGGCCTCTTGTTGACTACGTTTTTCAAAAGCATTTGCCCGTAAAACAGCATCATAATCTACGATATTTTCAATATGATTTTGAGATTTTTCAATCTGATGGCGTTCAAATACTAAGTATAAAGAGGATAAAAGGCCTACAATAATACATAGTATAAGAATCCATGAGTACTTACTTTTCTGGGTGTTCCGATGATTCACGACAAATCCTTTCTAGTTGAGTACAGGTTTAACTTTAATGCGAATTTGGCCATTATCAGTAGTTAAAGTTTCTGCTTTTACAGGAATAGGGAAAATATTGAAGTTATAGATTTCAGTAGCTTCTAGTACATTAGATGTTAAACCTGGGATAGTAGCACCATTAATGGTGAATTTCTTAGGTGCAAATAATAAAGTATTATCCTTTAATTCTAAATTGCCATCTAATTTAACAGCGCCTTTAAATACCATACCTACATTCATCTTGCCAGTTAAACTAATGTTATCTTTACTAATATTTACTTGTACATCTTGAATTTCGCTGCCAGCTTGAGTGCTTAAAAATGTTGCTAAATCTTCATTAGTAACTATACCGTCAATACTTGAGTTTCCAACTCTAACAACATCTATTTCTTGGCTAGCCAATAATGAAATTGGATTAACTAGAATTTGTGTTGCATCATATTTGAAGTTTGCAAAATTTAATTTACCAAGTTTTACATCATCTAAAGAACCGTACACATGATCAGCTTCACCATAAAGTAATTTGAATCCTGGTTGAGACTCAACATTTACAGTTTGAGCAGATGGTTTTAAAGAATCATTTAATTGCTTTTCAATACGTGAACTAATATAAGAAGGTAATAAAAATTGTGTTGCTGCTGCCAAGGCAATAATCAGCACTAGTAGGAATAGTAAAAACTTTTTCATAAGAACTCCTAAACTGTTAAATTTGCTTCTTTTTTCAAGAAGCCTTCCATAAATTGATCTAAATTACCATCCATAACGGATTGTACATTCCCTGTTTCAACCCCTGTACGATGATCCTTAACGAGATTATATGGGTGGAATACGTAGGAGCGAATTTGACTGCCCCATTCAATAGCTTGGTATGTACCACCTATTTGCTCTTTAAGTTCTGCTTGTTTTTCTAATTCTAATTCAAATAATTTGGCTCGTAATAAACGTAATGCTTGTTCCCTATTTTGCATTTGGGAACGCTGTGATTGACATTGAACTACAATACCAGTTGGTCTATGCGTCATACGTACGGCGAATCAGTTTTATTGATATGCTGACCACCAGCACCACTAGCACGATAAGTATCTACCTGTACATCCTTCATGTCAATATTGATTTCTACTGTATCATCGATTTCTGGCATTACATCAACAGCAGCAAAGGATGTATGACGACGTGCAGCAGCATCAAATGGTGAAATACGAACTAGACGATGTACGCCTTTTTCAGATTTCAAATAACCAAAAGGCATTTTCACCTTTAATTAAAAATGTAGCAGATTTTGTACCCGCTTCATCACCGGGCTGTTCGTCCATCAATTCAATAGAAAATCCTGCTTTTTCAGCCCAACGTAAGTACATGCGAATGAGCATAGAGCACCAATCTTGTGCCTCCGTACCACCTGCACCAGCATGGAAGGTTAAAATAGCATTATTAGCATCATACTCACCACTTAATAACAAAAGAACCTCTTGTTTTTCTACAGTTTCTTCTATTTGTTGAACATAATCCTTAATCTCTCCTTCTAGAGAACGATCATCTTCCTCTATAGCCATCTCAAGCATTACATTAGCATCTTCAATATCACTAACAAGTTGCTTATAGCTTTCTACAGCATTCTTTAGTTGTGTGGCCTCTTGAGAAATCTCACGAGCCTTATCTGGATCATCCCAAAATGTAGGGTCACTCATCTGTACATCAGTGTAAAAATTCGATCCTCTTTCTGAGCGATGTTAAAGTGAATCCCTCATTCCATAAATACGTTCTTCTAGATTAGAAATAATCGGTTTTAAATCTTCTAACAATTTATGCTCACCACCTTTAACTTATTAGCCTATTACATCGATAAACTATCACCTTAATAAAATAGAAAAATGGCCGTTGCCCAGAAGGAAATCCCATTGAGCAACGTGCCATTCACAAATCTTAATCTATGTTTTGTGGCTCCAACACATCTTCATGATGGGATTGTGCACCTTCTAAGTGATCAACTGGTTCTTCGAGTTCTTGAATCAATTGTGCACGAATTTTGTATAACGCCATGATTGTTTCATCTTGAATAGCTGCAATCATGTTTTGGAACATCTCAAAGGCTTCAAACTTATATTCCACCAATGGATTTTCTTTTGACCATATGCACGAAGGCCAATACCTTCACGCAACATATCCATATTATCCAAATGTTCCATCCATTTGTTATCGACAACGCGCAACATAATCGCCTTCTCAAGTTGACTAAACATAGCCTCTCCAAGCATATTAACGCGGTCTTGGTACTCTTCATGAGCAATTTCTAATAAGCGTTCTAATAAGTCTTGACGACTATACTCTTCCATATCTTGAGGAAGGTCATAATCTCTTCGGTTAAGAAATATTGACTCAAGTGCTTGTAGAGACCTTCATAATCCCATTCTTCTGGATAGAGCTTTTCATCAGCATAAGCATCTACAGATTCAGTAACAAGCTTGTCAATCATTTCATTAATTGTTTCACGCAAGGATTCGTTGCGCAAAATACGACGACGTTGTTCATATAACACTTCACGTTGTTGATTCATAACATCATCATATTCGAGGACATATTTACGAATATTGTAGTTATGATCTTCTACTTTCTTTTGAGCTCGTTCAATAGATTTTGTAATCAAAGAATGCTCAATAGGCTCATCCTCTTCCATGCCAAGTTTATCCATGATGCCTGTAATATTGTCAGCGCCAAAGATACGCATTAAGTCGTCTTCTAATGATAAGAAGAATTGAGAAGAACCAGGGTCACCTTGACGACCAGAACGACCGCGCAATTGATTATCAATACGACGGCTTTCATGGCGTTCCGTACCCAAAATAGCTAAACCGCCTAATTCAGGCACACCTTCACCAAGGGTAATATCTGTACCACGACCAGCCATGTTTGTAGCGATTGTTACCATTCCCATTTGACCAGCATCTGCAACAATTTCCGCTTCTTTTTCATGGTGTTTAGCATTCAATACACTATGAGGAACCCCGGCACGTAACAACATGTCTGAAAGTTCTTCAGACTGTGTAATAGATGTAGTACCAATCAAAATAGGTTGCCCTATTTGGTGGCGTTCTACTGCATTTCGTACTACAGCACGATATTTAGCAGCTTTAGTTTTAAAAATTTGATCAGGTAAATCTATACGAATCAATGGTTTATTTGGAGGAATTGGAATTACTTCTAAACCATAGATGTCGATAAACTCTTTTTCCTCTGTTTTAGCTGTACCAGTCATACCAGCTAAGCTTTTTATACATACGGAAATAGTTCTGGAATGTAACAGATGCCAAAGTTTGGCTTTCACGTTCAACTTTCAAGCCTTCTTTAGCCTCAATAGCTTGATGTAAGCCATCTGAATAACGACGACCAAACATTAAACGACCTGTAAATTCATCGACGATAACAACTTCACCGTCTTTAACTACGTAATCAGTATCGCGGTGCATCATTGCATATGCACGTAGAGATGCACCAAGTAGATGATTCAACTCGATATTTTCTGAATCATACAAGTTTTCAACACCAAGCATTTTTTCGACTTTAGCAATACCAGAATCTGTAGGTGCAATGGTTTTTTGTTTTTCATCAATTGTATAATCTTCATCTTTTACAAGGTGAGGAACAATTTTAGCCAATTTATAATAATTATCTGTGGAACGTTGACCTGGCCCAGAAATAATTAACGGAGTTCTTGCTTCATCGATAAGAATGGAGTCAACTTCATCGACAATAGCATAATTCAATGGTCGTTGTACCATTTGAACTACATCAGATACCATGTTATCGCGCAAATAATCAAAACCAAACTCATTATTTGTACCATATGTAATATCACATGCATATGCTTCTTTACGTTGGTTAAAGTCGAGATTAGCTACAATAAGACCTGTGGAAAGACCTAAGAAGTTATATAAACGCCCCATTTGCTCGCTATCACGAGTCGCCAAATAATCATTTACTGTTACAACGTGTACCCCTTGCCGGTCAACGCATTCAAATATACGGGTAATGTAGCTACTAATGTTTTACCTTCACCAGTACGCATCTCCGCAATATTACCATTATGCAGGCAAATACCACCCATTAACTGTACATCGAAATGACGCATGCCTAATACGCGTTTAGACGCTTCACGAACTACGGCAAATGCTTCTGGCAATAGGTCGTCCAACGTTTCCCCTTTTTGTAAACGACGTTTAAACTCATCAGTTTTTGCCACTAAGTTAGCATCACTTAATTTAATATAGTTAGGTTCAATTTCATTAATATGATCAGCAATAGCACGCATTTTTCTTAATTTCTTTAGCGTTGTTATTGCCTAATAGCCTTTGTAAAAAGCCTAACAAACAAATCACTCCTCTACGGGACATCTTACATTATTTTATCTAACTTATTATAACGAAAAAGCCTTGAATAGTCAAAGAATTCAAGGCATTTCACGATTATTTATAGCTATTTTTAAAAAAGGTGGATGACTCAAAACGGTCATCCACCTTAGTATAATAATCGGCTATTGATTAAAGTAGAAAGGGAGTTAGTCAAGCCGACATTATAGGTTATTGAAGTTCTGGCTCAATTAAGCCATAGAAACCATCATGTCTACGATATACAACATTCATTGCTTCAGTTTCAGCATTGAAGAACATAAAGAAGTCGTGACCAATAAGTTCATTTGTAAGATCGCTTCTTCTACATCCATTGGGCGTACTGCAAAGCGTTTGCGTTTAACAACTTCGATAGTTTCTTCTTCCACAGGAGCTGCTAAAGCTTCAGGATGGAAAGCCTCTTGTTTTTTAAAACGTTTAGCTAAACGAGTTTTATGTTTATGAATTTGACGTACGATTTTATCTATTACCAAATCAATAGCAGCATACATATCATCGTTAGTTTCTACGCCACGAAGAACAATTTTATCGACGAAGCATGTAAGTTCAATTGTGGATTTATCTTTTACAACGGATAAAACCGCTTGTGCATCTAACTCATCATCGAAGTAACGAGTTAATTTGCTCAATCTCTTCTCGATGTATGCTCTTAGAGCATCTGTCACTTCAATGTTTTTTCCTCTGATTGCTACTTTCATAAGTCAACACCCTTTCTAAAAATCATCCACGAGATACGAGTGTGTAGTTTTTTATAACTTACTTATCTCTCGTGTTATATTTAGTATTTCTACATCCACCTATAAAACTCCTCTTTTTTTCTATAAAAAAATTTTTATATTTTTTGTAGAATTATAAATATTACTTTCAGTAGTAGCAAAAAAACTCTGATATCATGCGATATCAGAGTTTTACTATATGTTGCTTTTATGTATTTTTTGGTATGTAATTACGCTTTTAACAACGTTAGCAGCTTGAGGTCCACGGTTACCATCAACGATATCGAATTCAACATTTTGACCTTCAGTCAAAGATTTGAAACCTTCGTCTTGGATTGCAGAGTAGTGTACAAATACATCGCTACCGTCTTCACGTTCAATAAAACCATAACCTTTTTCTGCGCTGAACCATTTTACTTTACCTAACATGGTAACATCCTCCTAAAAATATATATATTGTCTTGCTGTCTTGCTCTATATGTGTATCATAACACAGCATGTATAAAATATCAAACAACAATATTTACATTTTTAATGAATATGCAAAGATATCTTATTTGTATCCCACCCTACAAAAATCACATAAAACCCTTGATTTATCAATGTTATAAATATTTACGAACAGCATATTAATTTATTGTATAATTTTATAATAATAAAATTATATGAATTAAAAATTATTATCATAAGATATATATGTATAAAATATTTATATATCACAAATATTTATAGCAATAATCGTATTTCATAGATTAATTAATACCTAGAATGGCTTATTTATAGGGGCTAATTGAATGAATTGACATCAAGTTATCAAATATATTAATAGATATAAATAGATTCATATATCATAAAATCTAATATGTACAAATTCAGTTAACTTTAAAAAAAGTCAAAAAAGGAAGCAAACTCTATAAACAGAATTTACTTCCTTTTATGTTAGAAATTATTATTATAAAATTTTCGATAAGAACAATTTTGTTCGATCATTTGTTGGTGCATCAAATACTTTTTCAGGAGTATCATCTTCAAGAATTAATCCACCATCTACAAATAATACTCGGTCCGCAACCTCTTTAGCAAAGCCCATTTCGTGAGTAACAATAACCATCGTCATGCCTTCTTCTGCAAGAGACTTCATTACATCCAGAACTTCGCGAACCATTTCTGGATCCAACGCAGAGGTAGGCTCATCAAAGAGCATAACCTTTGGTTTCATTGCTAAAGCACGAGCTATAGCAACACGTTGCTTTTGACCACCAGATAAAGAGTCAGGATAAGCATTTGCTTTATCTTTCAAACCTACTCGATCTAATAAAATTTGACCAATTTTTTTAGCCTCATCACTAGATGTTTTGCGGACCTTAGTTTGTGCTAAGGTCAGATTTTCCATTACAGTCATGTGTGGGAAAAGATTAAAGTTTTGGAATACCATTCCTACTTCCGTGCGGACTTCATTAAGTTTAGATTTATCTGAAAGATCCATACCATCTACAATGACCTTACCAGATGTAGGCTCTTCTAAGTAATTCATAGTACGCAATACTGTACTTTTACCAGAACCTGATGGACCAATAATAACTACAACTTGACCTTTTTCGATATGTAAATCAATGCCCTTTAATACTTCATTTTTACCAAAGGATTTATGTACATTTTCTAATTTAATCATTTAATGCTATATTTCCTTTCAAGATATCCAACTAATTGTGAGATTGTCACCGTCATAATAAGATGATAACAGCAACTGTACCCCAGATTTCAAAGGATGCATAGGTTTTAGCAATGATTAGTTGACCACGGCGTGTCAATTCTTCAAAACCAATTACAGAAACCAATGAGGAGTCTTTCAACATGGCAATAAATTCATTACCTAATGGTGGAATAATTGCTTTGAAAGCTTGTGGCATAATGATATAACGCATTGTTTGACCCCAAGTTAAACCAAGAGATCTACCCGCTTCCATTTGACCTTTATCAATAGACTGAATGCCAGCACGGAAAATTTCAGATACATATGCACCAGAGTTAATACTACAAGCTGTAACAGCAGCGATAAACGGATCAATACGTTGACCAGTAATCATTGGTAAAGCAAAATAAATTAAGAAAATTTGTACCAAAAGTGGTGTACCACGAATGATATCTACATAACATTTGGCTAGTAATCTAACTAATCTAAATTTAGATAAATTAGCTATGGCATACTAACAAACCGATAAAGAAACCACAGCCTACAGACATAGCTGTAATTTCTACGGTCACAAGTGCACCTTGTAATAAGAGCGGTAAATTATCCGCAATTAACCCCCAATTAAAACTCATAATCTCTCCTATTATTTAAATTCTAAAACTACTGGCATATCAGCAGGTGCATCTACATTAAACCATTTTTTATATAATGTATTAAATTCACCATCGGCCTTCATATCGGCAATTGCTTTATTAATTTGTTCTTGCAATGCTTTATTATCCTTATTAATTGCTAAGCCCAAATATTCTTTGTATTTGGATATGCCATAAATTTAATATGTTGATCAGGATGCTTAGTGCTGTAATATTGAGCTACAGGTAAGTCAATTACAGTTGCATCAACACCACCATTTTGTAATTCTAACAAAGCTTCATTACTATGGTCAAATTCTTTTACAGTAGTACCTTCAATTTTATGAGCTAAATCAGCACCAGTTGTACCTAATTGAGCAGCAATCTTTTTACCTTTAAGATCATCAAGGGATGTAATATTGGCACCATCTTTATATACTACAGCAAGTGCATTTTCATAATATGGAGAAGAGAATAACACCTTTTCACTTCTTGCTTTTGTAATAGTCATACCAGATGCTGCAACATCAATATCATGTGTGTTCAAAGCTGGAATCAAAGCATCAAAGGCAATATTCTTAAGCTCTACATCTTTATTGATACGCTTACCGATGGCACGAATAAGATCAATATCAAAGCCTGTATAGTCTTGAGTTTTTTCATCTTTAAATTCAAATGGAACAAATGTGGCATTAGTACCAACGATTAATTTATTAGAAGTTGTTTGTGTAGAAGTTCCACAACCGCCAATTACAGTACCAGCCATTACTAACATACAACCACCAATGATTAATTTTTTTAACTTCCTATTTAACATCAAATCATCCTCGTTCACTAAACTAACTATTTTTATTACACTAGTATATCACTTAGTATAATTATGTCAACAATTTTGTATAGAAAATTCTTAGATATCAATAAATCACTATATTTGCATTTTATTTTTATGCACTCATTGTATAATTATAACATTAATGTATAATAACTTTCCCATAGTTAGTGGTTTTCTATAGATTTTTTAATATACAAATGTATGAAAAGAAAAAGCACATGAGAAAAGCCTCATGTGCCCGTATACGGCTGACCTGGTCTTTGCCCCCACACTCGCCTGCTGGAGGGTTCGCTCATAAGTCCGAGACTCCCCACTACTACCCCTCTCGGTTTAACCGGCAGGACTTACACCTAAGCCGCACCATGCTCACAACCCCTTTGGGCTGCTTATGTGGATCGTTTTGCCTGCGACTAGCCTCGACTTTCAACCACAGACCCGTATAGACGTATTATAAAGAATAACAGTATTCATGTCTAGTTTAACGAAAAACATATAATTTAATAAAATATACAAAACTTGTATCTTTATCGAACATATTAACGTTTATTTCTCATTGAAATGAGAACAAATTTTGCAACCCCTTTTTTCCGATGTATAGAAAATTGGAATAGAAAACCTAAAATAATCTTCATATTATTTTAATAATTCTAAAATTATTTTTTCAAGGTACTATATTCTAGTGCATTCCTAAAATGTCAATTATTTTTAGTATGCCAAATATGAATACAACATGTATAACAGAACATACGTGTCATACACAAAAAAACATTATTTATGGTGTATAATTTGTATACTGTTAAATTAAGAACGGCCTAAAGTTGTACGATATGAACATAAGTACGAGGGGTTGTACCATATGTTCTGTATGTTAGTTAGAGGGGTTTATTATGTTTATGTTATCATTGATGCAACCATCAGGGTTGTACGAACTGGAGAAGGACAGTTTAGAAGCCATTAGTGCTCAGCTTTTACAGATGATACAAATGAAAAGCTATCATCTCTATACTCATTCTATCCAAGTTTCAAACTATGCAGTTAGTATCGCTGCTAAAATGGGCTTACCATTAAATGAAATTGAGCAAATTCGTCACGCAGCTTTACTTCATGATGTAGGGCTTATTAATGGTACCTAATGCATTAATTCAAAAATCTCCATATCTAAATAAGCAAGAAATGTCCAAGTATAAGCAACATGCTGCTAGTGGTGCCAATATGATTGAAAACTACCCATGTTGTCAACAAATCTTACCTTATATTCGTTATCACCACGAAAAATGGGATGGCTCTGGTTATCCTAAACATTTACGTGGTGCTAATATTCCATTAGGAGCTAGAATTATTGCTGTAGCAGATTACTATGATACAACAGTGAATCCTTCTACTGAATTTTGGGCAAAAACTAAAGCTAAAGCAAAAGAAGAACTCTTCAGTGCATCTGGCTCCCTTTTCGATCCAGATGTAGTAAAAGCTTTTATCGATGTTCTTGGTTAGTCTCATGATTAAGCGTTCACCATAAGGTGAACGCTTTTTTTATATACTTAAAAACTACCGCTAGCTAATGTTAATGCATCAATTTTACAAGGTTTATATGTTCTAATGACCTTTGCGACGGCTTCAATTGTAGCCCCTGTAGTATATATATCATCTACGATGAGTATTGTCTTATCCTTTAATTCAATATCTTTATAGTTAGCGCCAATGACAAAGGCCTCCTCAATATTTTGATGTCGTTCCTTATTCGTTAACGCCCACATATCATTAGAAGTGTCAAATTTGTACAAACAGTCTAACCAAGCAAAATGCTTATTATCGATGTTTTGTAAAGATTTAGCCCACTTGGTAAAAAATAAATCTACTTGATTATATCCTCTCTTAGCTTTTTTCTCCTTTCGCTAGACGGAACAGGAATAATATAATCATAAATAACAGAGCACTTGTTATTAACAATATGAAACTCATCATATTTCATGTAAAGGTTGTACGATGCTAAAAGTCATATTTCATGTAAAAGTTGTACGATGCTAAAAAAGGAGCGGCCCCTTTGGACTGCTCCTTTTTTTCGTTGAATTTTACATCGTAAATTATAGACTTTAAACCACCACGGTATTCGGCCAAGACACATACATCCTCTACATAGTGTAGAAATTTATGTGGTACATGACGAATATGTAATAAATCTGTAAAACAAGATTTACACCAATCCACCTTGTGTTGCCACAGAGGCCCCACAGTGAGGCAAACAGGTGGAAATAGGAAATCCCCAAAAGACTCATTTACGAATCACATCTCCCTTGTAGTCGTTCTTTAAACAATGTGTAACGTTCATCGCCGTTTACAGTACGCACAGCACGTTCAACTGCGCTAGTTGTACCAACGATGATTACCTTTCGCTTAGCCCGAGTAACAGCAGTGTACAACAAGTTGCGTTGCAACATACCACCATATCTAGGGACAAATGGAATGATAACCACGCCATACTCGCTACCTTGACTTTTATGAACCGTAATAGCATAGGCAGGCATAATCATATGTGCTTCGTCGATAGGTAGACGAACCTCTTTATGGATAAATCGGATACAAATGTCGGTTCGCGTAATAGCGTATATTACGCCAATCTCGCCATTGAAAGACCTCTAACTCATAATCATTTAGAATTTGGATAACTTTATCCCCAACTCGATACGTAATGCCATTTGACACGTGCTTCCTCCCTTATAGCTATCTGGAGGGTTTACAGCTTGTTGTACATACTGTGATATGAGTGTACTTCCAGCTTCACCACGTCGCATAGGAGAAATAATTTGAATATCTAATTCATCCTCACATATGCTCCTGTTCTCGTTTATATACATCAATGATAGCTTTCATCATCATGTCGTAAGACTTAACAGGTATAAAAGGAAAACTCTTCGCTCAGACTATCCAGTTTTAGGCATTTCACCACGGTTAATTGCGTAGGCACTTTCTACAATAGTATTACCAGAACTTTGTCGATAAATCTGGTTGAGTCGCGTATAAGGCACACAGTCACTATCGAGCAAATCTTTTAATACGAAAGCCAGCACCAATAGGTGGTAATTGATCTACGTCACCCACAATAATGACATGAGCTTCCTTAGGAATCGCAGCCATCAACGAATAGAATAAACGTACATTAAGCATAGATGCTTCATCAATGATAATAACATCTATATCTAGAGGATCATCTTCATTCTTTGTAAAGTCATAAGAGTCACTGCCCTGAACAGGCACTAATAATCTATGTATCGTTGTTGCTTCAAACTCCGGTAGCCTCTGTAAGTCGTTTCGCAGCACGCCCCGTAGGGGCACATAAGATAATACGACCTAATCCACCAAGTTGGAACCCTTTTACTAAAGCCTTAATAATCGTTGTTTTACCTGTACCAGGGCCACCAGTAATGAAGAGAAAACTTTTCAAAGAAGGAAAGCTGAATAGCCTCTTTTTGAGCATCGCCAAATGTAATATGATTATCTTGTTCAAATCTCTCTATAAAGCTTGGAATATCTAGAGAAATTGGATCTGCCTCTAATAGAAACTTACGAGTATAGTGGACACCTTCCACTTCAGACACGTACATCTCTGGCGGATAAATATATAAAATATCTTCGTAATAAGTACTATATAGTGCACCTTGCTCTAAAAGACCTTCAATAAAGTTAGCAATATCATCTGCATCAGTTTGTAAAAGATCATCTAACCGACGGCCAATAAGTTGATCTACAGGCAAGCAAGTATGACCTTGATTATCTAAACTGCGTAAAATCCATTCTAAACTAGCCTCTAAACGGCGTGTATCACTGCCAGTAATACCTAAATGTTCTGCCAGTGTATCGGCCGTACCAAAGAGCATGTCTGGTGCAACACGCAACAAAGTATAAGGATTATCTTCAATAACTGCTACCGACTGAACACCGTAATAAGTGTATACAGTTCGACTCCATTTAGAAGAAATATGGTGACTTTCAAAAAAGTGATTTAAATCGGATAAAATACCTTCACCAAGTAAGGTATTAAATAGTTCATCCTTAATACTTTTTCGAAGACCAGGAACATCCTTAATTTCTTCAGGACGTTCCTGTCGTAAAATCTCTAATATACGAATGCCAAAATAGTCTAGAACCTTTTCTACGGATTTTTCACCAAAACCTTTTATTCCTAAATTCATCAAGTAGGTCTTTGGCAGCACCCATATTATCAGGTTTTAACTTTCTCAACACTAGTAGCATCAAATTGGCGACCGTATTTTTCATGCTCTACATAACGGCCGCGAACTTCAATATCTTCCCCCTCTTTAGGAGACTCGAATTTACCGGTACAAGTAATGTATTCCTCATTATAATCTTTGAGGACAAACACGCAATACGTACGTTGTGTATTTTCATATATAGTTCGGTATACAAATCCTCGTATAGCGTCCATTATTTCTCCGTATTAGGTAAGGCTTCAATAATTTCTTGCACCGCATCGGTAATGCTACCTTCATTACCAATTTTGATATGCGCCACTTTTTCGTATAATGGGTATCGTTCTTCATATACATTAAAAATATACTCGATACTTTCTTTTACAAGTGGGCGAATTTCAAGATCCAAATCATCTAGGATATGATTTACATCGCGATTAACGAATACAACAAGACCATTATTGCGCATCAATTTAACAGTTTTATCATAAGTAACTGTACCACCACCTGTAGCAATGACAGATGGTTTATTATGAATTAATTCTTTGATTGTAGTATATTCATATTCACTGAAAGCATCTTTACCATCGTGAATATAAATATTTTGTACTGATTTACCAACCTTATTTTGGATTGTTTGATCTAAATCGAAGAAGTCTCTACCTAATTCTTTGGCTAACATTTTACCAACTGTAGTCTTACCAGCTCCTGGCATACCGATGAGAAAAATATGCTTATGCATATGCTCTTTTAAAGAACTCATTGCTCATAGAAACAACAGTCTTTATATAATTTTCAACATACGGTGATAACGTTTTATCTTTGCAATTTGCAGTATGCAATGCAACAATACTTTCATCACGCGCTTCATCTACTAAGGGTAAATGATGTTCATCTTTATATTTGCCAATTTCTTTAATTAAGGATAGTCTTTTTTCAAATTCACTGACTAAAACAGTATCAATACTATCTATTTGTTTGCGAGCTTCTTTAATATCCATGAGAACCCCCCTTTTATGCATTAGCTAAAATAGCTAACGCCTGTTCTTCATCTACCTTCATTTGATCGATAAGATCTTGTAAGTTATTAAATTTAACTTCTCCTCTAAGATAGGAAATAAATTGTACGATTACTTCTTTTCCATATATATCTTGGTCAAAGTCAAACACGTGTACTTCGCATCTATGGTACTGGTTTTTAAAGGTTGGATTGTCTCCAATATTACCTACCCCATCATACCAAATGCCATCAATGCACACACGATTAGCATATACTCCATCTGGAGGTGTAGCCATTTCATTAGGAAGTAATAGATTTAATGTAGGGAATCCTAATGTGCGTCCCCGTTGATCACCTTTTATTACAGTACCTTTAAACTGGAATGGTCTTCCTAGCCAACCAGTGGCATCTTCTAGACGGCCTTCTCGAATCGCTTTTCTAATTTCAGTACTCGAAATAGGAGTACTAAGTCCATCACAAGGCAATAAAGGCTGTACTAGGACTTGTATATGTTTATCTGCCAATACTTGTTTCATATATGTCAGGATTACCTAATCCTTTTGCACCGAATGTAAAATTCTCACCTATTACGATGGCTTGAACATTCATATCCGTACAAAGAGCATCTAAAAATTCATCAGCACTCATTTGAAGTAGTGCTTCAGTCATCGGTAATCGCAAAATATAATCTACATTCAAATCATCAAGAACGGTATCCATAACCTCTTCTTGAATAACCCTCTTCGGAACACGTTCTGGATGTAGTATTGTCAACGGATGATGTTCAAAGGTTATGATGATACTAACACCATTAACTGATGCAGCCTCCTCAACAGCCTTACGTATAACTCGTTGATGACCTCGATGAATGCCATCAAAGGTACCAAGGGCATATACTTTTGTATCTTTGATTTGACGTAGTTCATCAAACGAATGTATTTGCTTCATACTTATCCTTCAATAAAAATATTTTTTCCACCTTTAATGTGTGGTTTGTTCGTTTCATAATACCAATGAATCCATGCGGTCCATAGGCTCTATAATAATGATCTGGTTTGGTATAGGAAAATTCACTATCAATAGATAATTGTTTACCTTGAACCATCATCTTTAATTGTACACTATTTACAGTCACTTTTGAAAGATGAGAAACTGCCGTATCCGTTGGTAACAATAGGCTTTCACCATGAATCATCAGTTCCTCAGCCATTTTGCAGAACCAATATCAAAGGACCCTACTTGAGTACGTGCCAAAGATGTCATCGTTCCTGGTATACCTAATGAAACACATATATCACGTAATAATGAACGAATATAAGTGCCTCCAGAGCATGTTACACGAACTGTAAAATATGGAAAGCCATACGCTACAAGCTCAATATTTTTATATGAATTTGACGTAATGGCAGCTCTACAGGAATACCTTTACGAGCATATTCATAAGCTCGAATACCATTTACTTTAATAGCGGAATATTTTGATGGTCTCTGATTTTGAACTCCAGAGAACGTATTCAATGTATTAACTAATTCTTCAAAAGTTGGTTTTACTATAGCATCAGAAAGTTCTGAACTTTGAGACGATTCATTTAATAGAACACCATCTCGCAATACCATGTCATTATCAGGCAATACTGGTTTTCCTGAACTATCTTCAGTATCTGTAAAAGTTCCAAATTTACATTCTGCCACATAGGTTTTATCAAAACCATCAGTGTATTCAATGAGTCGCGTAGCCTTACCAAGAAATACAGGCAATACACCATATGCCATAGGATCTAAAGTACCACTATGCCCTATGCGCTTCTCTTTAAAATGCGGCGACAAATGGCAACAGCATCATGACTTGTAATACCAGGAGGTTTTAAAATGGTAAAACGCCATCCATTATTTAATCACCTCAATAAGAGCTTGCTTTGCTTCCTGTAATGGTAAATTAATGGTACAACCGGAAGCTCGAATATGTCCGCCACCGCCAAAATTGCTAGCGATAGCATTCACGTCAGTTCCTTTAGAACGCAAGCTTACCCGCGTTCTATCATCAGCTTCAGCTTTAATAAAATAGCTACATCAACAGTATCAACGTTTCTAATAATATCTACAAAACCATCTGTATCATCCTCCAAGAATTGTCATGGCTTCACGATTCAACTCGATTGTAGCCACGGTGTTATTCTTGTAAAACTCGATAGTTTGCATAACTTGTTTTGTTAATTCAAGACGACTAGCAGATACGGCTTCAATCGTTTCAGAAATAACATTTGGTCTAGCCCCTGCAGCTACACATTTTGCAGCCATTTCTAAAGTATTGGCTGTGGTATTACTGAACTTAAAGAAGCCACAGTCTGTAGCAATAGCCATATATAATGCAGTACCCATAGACTCAGTGATAGGCCAATTCCATTTTGTACATAAGTCGGTAACAATTTCACCAGTAGCAGCAAAATCAGGCTTTAAATATAGATGATCAGCAAATTCCGTATTGGAAATATGGTGGTCTATATTAAAAATAGGTGCACTCCAAAGTGCACCTACTTTGCCAATTCGCTCATACGTGCTAGCATCCAAAACCATAAGCATATCAATATCAACTGGATTAGTTTCAAAATACGCTACATCATGGATGTGGTCCGTATATCGTAAGAATGAGTACTTCTCAGGAACTACATCATCCACTACCATATATACAGTTTTACCTTGTCCCACAAGGGCTTCGTAAAAGGCTACCATGGATCCGATAGCATCGCCATCAGGTCTAACATGGACGGTTAGCATAATAGAATTAGCTTCACACAGAGCCATATGTAATTGATTAATAGTAATCTTACTCATGTTCTGTATCCTTTGTGTTAATTTTGTTTCTTCGTCCTTTTTGATTTCATTCAAAAGGGATTCAATATGCATGCTATAGTCTAAAGACGTATCCTTATCAAAAGTGATGGAAGGAATATGGCGCAATTTAAGTACTTTTCCAAGCTCGGTACGAATATGTCCTGCCGCATGCTTTAATGCGATAAGGGTATCTTGTTTTTCCTTATCGGAACCAAACAAGGAAACATAAATCGTAGCTTCACGTAAATCACCGGTTACATGAACATCAGTAATAGTAAAACCGATGCGAGGATCTTTCAATCCACGCATCAACATTTGACTTACCTCTTGTTTGATGAATTCTTGTAGTTTTCTGACACGAACATCACTCATATAAACCTCCTATAATTGAGGTGCAATTTCTTCCATCAAGTATGCTTCAATAACGTCGCCTTCCTTGATGTCGCGGTATCCTTCTAAGGAGATACCACATTCAAAGGATGTTTTAACTTCCTTTAACTTCGTCTTTGAATCGACGTAAAGAGTCAACCTTACCTTCAAATACAACGATGCCATCACGGATCAAACGTACTTCAGAGTCGTTAGTAATACGACCTTCAGTTACATAAGAACCGGCAACGATAGCTTTAGGTGTAGAAATAACTTGACGTACCTCGGCACGCCCAACGACAACCTCTTTAAATTGAGGAGCTAACATACCACGCATCGCAGACTCAACATCGTTGATAGCATCATAGATTACGCGATATGTACGAAGGTCAACTTTTTCATTTTCCGCAGCGCGGCGTACATTAGCATCAGGACGTACGTTGAAGCCCATAACGATTGCATTAGATGCAGAAGCCAACATGATATCGGATTCGTTGATAGCACCTACTGCAGCATGGACGATAACAATACGAACTTCAGGGTTTTTAATGCCTTCTAAAGATTGACGCAATGCTTCTACAGAGCCTTGAACATCGGCTTTGATGATGATATTAAGATCTTTTAACTCACCTTGTTGAATTTGGTTAAAAATATCATCCAATGTAACTTTGTGAGTTGCTTGTAATTCTTGAACGCGTTGTTTAGCAATACGTTTTTCTGCAATTGCACGTGCTTCGTTATCATCCATACCATTTATGATTTCACCAGCTTGTGGAACTTCGGAGAAGCCCAAAATTTCTACCGGCATAGACGGTCGAGCAACTTTTACTTTTTCACCGCGTTCATTTGTCATAGCACGAACTTTACCGTATGCAGTACCAGCAAGTACAGTATCACCTACACGAAGAGAACCTTTTCTGTACTAAGACAGTACATACGGCACCACGACCTTTATCAAGTTGAGCCTCGATAACTACGCCGTAAGCTTTACGGTTAGGGTTCGCTTTCAATTCCATAACCTCTGCTACAAGTAAGATATTTTCAAGTAAGTCATCGATACCTTGTTTTTGTTTAGCAGAAACAGGAACCATGATTACATCGCCGCCCCATTCTTCTGGTAAAAGGCCATGTTCAGACAATTGTTGTTTAACATGGTCTGGGTTAGCACCTGGTTTATCCATTTTGTTGATAGCAACAATAATTAGGTACATCTGCAGACTTAGCATGGTTTATCGCTTCAATTGTTTGCGGCATTACACCATCATCAGCAGCTACTACAAGAACTGCGATATCTGTAGATTTAGCACCGCGTAGACGCATAGCAGTAAAAGCTTCATGGCCTGGAGTATCAAGGAATGTAATTTTATTATCATTGTAACGAACTTGGTAGGCACCGATATGTTGAGTGATACCGCCTGCTTCGCCAGCTGTTACGTTAGTTTGGCGAATTACGTCCAATAAGGATGTTTTACCATGGTCAACGTGACCCATGATAGTTACAACTGGTGGACGAGTTTTTAATGTTTCTGGTGCATCTTCAATTTCAATAATATCTGTAGGATCCTCTTCAGGTTCTACTTCAGTTACAGTTACACCGAACTCTTCGGCTACGATAGTAGCTGTATCAACATCAACCTCTTGGTTAATGCTTGCCATTACACCTAAAAGCATCAATTTTTTGATGATTTCAGATACTTCGCGGCCCATTTTTTCAGCTAGTTCCTTAACAGTTAAAGGACCAGACAATTCAATTTCTGTAGCAATCGCTGCTTCAGCCTTACGTTCAGCCTCAGCTTTTTGTTGTAAGTACTGTTCGTTACGATGTTTTACGCGATTTTTCTTTTTCTTTTGCATAGATGTAGATAACAAGGATTGAGGGCGGTTGTTGCCACCTTTTTTATTTTTCTTGTTACGGCGATCATTATTAGAATTGCGATTATCGTTGTTTCGATTGTCGTTATTGCGATTATCATTATTACGCGCATCATTAGGACGACCGTTATTATTGCGGTTGTCATTATTGCGGTTATTATTGTTATTAGGGCGGTTATTAGCGCGGTCACCACCATGTTGGTTACCATCGGATTTACGTGTAGGCTCAGAAATTTGTACGTGACGTACATTGCCTTTTTTGTGGTCGTTTTGTTTAGATTGATCGTCTTGTTTTATGACCACCTTGTTTGTGATTATCCTTTTTATGTTCGTTAGAACGATTTGGATGTTGTTGTTTATGTGGTGCAGCGTCTTGTTTATGAGCTGCAGTTGGGGCAGATTTTTGTTCTACTTTTTGTTCTGTTTTTTGTGCTACTTTAGGTGCTTCAGATTTCTTACTCAATTGTTTTTTTACAATTTCATAACCTGAATCATCTACAGAATTAACTGCTTTCGTAACATTTACATTATGTTGTTGCAAAATAGAAATAACCTGCTTACTTTCTACGCCGAACTCTTTGGCGATTTCATGGACACGCTTTTTGGACATCTACATACCCCCTTATTATCGATCAATCTCTTTTAATAATGCCTTTGCAAATCCATCATCTAGTACGGCAACTACTACCCTAACTTCTTTACCAATGGCAGTTCCTAACGCCTCTTTATTGGCAATACTATGAAGTGGAATTTGATGTGTCTCTGCTAATTGAGTATATTTCTTTTCATTGTTGGCTGCACAGTCACCAGCGAGAAGTACCAATTTCGGGTCCTTTCTCTTCATAGCCTTTTCTACGATGAAATCACCGGAAATAACTTTTCCTGCTCGTTGTGCTAGACCTAAGAGATTCAAAATTTTATCTTCATTCATGTATATCAGTGATTACTCATTCTCTTGTAAATCACGTTGTAATGCTTCGTATATCTCTTTCGATACACTATGCTTTAATGACCGTTCTAATCGTTTTGCCTTATAGGCTTGCTCAAAGCACGACATGGATTCACATAGATAGGCTCCACGTCCTGGTGCTTTACCAGTGCGATCAATAGTGATATTACCGTCTGGGCTCAAAGGCTACACGAATCAATTCACGCTTAGCCTTTGGCTCACCACAGCCTACACAAGTGCGCATAGGTTGGGATTTCGGTTTCATGACTATTCACCATCCTCAGCATTGCCAAAACCTGTGAAAGGTTCTTCAGCTGCTTGAGTTTCGCTTTTAATATCGATTTTCCAGTTAGTTAACTTAGCTGCTAATCGAGCATTTTGACCAGCTTTACCAATTGCTAAAGATAATTGGTAGTCAGGAACTACAACGTAAGAAGATTTTTCTTCTTCACTTACATCTACAGATATAACCTTCGCAGGGCTTAAGGAGTTAGCGATGTAAATTGCTGGATCTTCATCCCATTTAACAATGTCAATTTTTTCATCGTGTAATTCATCAACGATATGTTGTACACGTTGACCTTTAGGGCCTACGCAAGCACCTACAGGATCAACATTTTCATCACGACTATAAACAGCAATCTTAGAACGCATCCCCGGCTCACGAGCTACAGACTTAAGCTCTACTACACCTTCAAAGATTTCTGGAACCTCTAACTCAAAGAGGACGTTTTAATAAACCAGGATGGGTGCGGGAAATCATGATTTGAGGGCCCTTTCGTAGTTTTCTTAACCTCTACGATATAGCATTTAATGCGATCCCCTTCGCGGTATGTTTCAGTAGCAATTTGCTCTGTAGGAGGCAAAATTGCTTCTGTTTTACCTAAGATTGATAAATACATTTTTACCTTCAACACGAGTAATAACGCCAGTAATGATATCACCTTCACGGCTATAGTATTCTTCGTATACTACACTGCGCTCAGCCTCTTTCAAACGTTGAATGAGCATTTGTTTTGCAGTATGGGCAGCACTACGGCCAAAGTTGGCTGGAGTAACATCTACTTCTACTACGTCGCCAATCTCAAAACGTTTGTCTTTCTTGCGAGCTTCTAAGCAAGCTGATTTCTGTTTCTGGCAATTCCACAGTTTCAACTACTTGTTTTTTTTTAGCCATTACTTTGTAATCGCCTGTTTCACGGTCAATCACAACGTACGCATCTGGGTTAGATGTAGGTTCTTTGCGATATGCTTGTAATAATGCAGCCTCTAAGGATTCAAAAGATAACCTCAGGAGCAAAACCTTTTTGCTTTGTAAGCACCATTACCGCTTGAATTAATTCTTGACTCACTCGTATGCCTCCATATATTAAAAATCAAGATGTAATCGAATTTGAGCAATGGCAGACCGTTCGAATGTCATGCTTTCACCATTGATAGTAAAATCGATAGTTGTGTCCGTAAAACCTTGTAAGGCACCAGTAAATTGTTTACTGCCATTAATAGGTTTAAATAGCTGAATATCTACATCACGGCCATTATAGCGAACCAAATCCTTATCCTTCTTAAGAACTCGATCTAAGGCCTGGAGAAGATACTTCCAATAAATAGTTTTCCGTAATTGGATCTTTTTCGTCGAGCACAGCACTTAATTTTTCGCTCACCAACTGACAATCATCCAAATCTACACCACCTGGTTTGTCGAGATAGACGCGCAAATACCAATCGCGTTCGCGCACATAGTCTACATCAACGAGTTCCATATCGGTGCCGGCTATTATACCTTCAACTACAGAGGATACAAATTCCTCTACTGCTTCTCTCTTCATAGCCATCGCCTCCTTCATTACTACATCTTGTATATATCTCTTGATTCAAACACCTTAAAATTAGGCTAATCATAAATGAAAGAGTGGACATAAGCCCACTCTTTTAAAAGATTTATATAAAAGTCATATATAGTATATCACATTTACGATGTATATACAAATTCTACGCTTTCTAATGGGCTTTAACCAAACATTCCCACTTAGATTATTTCATATAATATAAAACAACTCAAAAAATAGCATAGTCACACTTTACAATTATTAATCAACCCGCTCATTTAACCCTTTTAATATAGGGCCTAGATGCTCACGAAGAACAGCGGTTAAATCAACTAAATTTTTAGCATCTAAATGATGATCTATTTCTGGATAGTTTTTATAACGAAGTTCTGCAAAGTACTCATCACGTAATTCGTTATAATATAGCAATAATCCAGTACATTCATCTATCTTACGATATTCACCGATAATAAAAGAACCATTAATCATCCGAATTCCGTGAGCTGGATCAACATCACATATAAAACCTTCCAATTCTTTAGGCATAACCTCGGAAAAATACCATTCAGGTATGCCTCGGACGACGGTATGTAAAGGTAAAGTTATTCGCTGGCTCGATTAACATATTAGTTAAACCTTTGACACAGCGATCTTGTAACCCCTTCCAGAAGGACTCTAAATCAGCCCTTACAAAGGAAATGTCCACAAAGGAAAACAAAGGCATTTCAATATGTACCGTATAGTCCTCTACTTCTTTATCATATAAGGCAGACCAACGCCACCCTAGATCATTTTGATAATGGAAAATAGGTACCTTTAATACCTCTTTACCTGCTGCAAGGCGTTCAAGTAGCGCAGTGTAATCGGATTCATTGGATGCTACTAAGGTAAATCCCCCTATCTGCTGAGGCAACCATGAATAGTCTAAGGCTTTACAAGCTTCAATAATCGTTTCCATATAATGCCTCATATCTTTCTTGATACTGTAAGACCGCCTTTACATAGCTACGTGTTTCTGGAAATGGTATAGTATCAACCATGCCATTCCATTTGTTCTCATTAATCCAGGATTCAACATGGCCGCGTCCCGCATTATACGCAGCTAACGCCTGCACCTCATCGCCATTAAATTCTTTTAACAAATGGCCTAGATACCATGTTCCTAACTCAATATTTGTTTCAGGCTCTTTTAGCTGACGATCTGTATAATTTCCATGACCAACTTGTTGTGCTACCCAACGAGCCGTATCAGGCATGAGTTGCATCAACCCAAGAGCACCTGTTTCAGACTCAGCAGTGTTCTTATATTTGCTTTCAGCTAAGATAACACTAGCCACCAAGGACGGAGGCACCTGCTCCTTCTCAGCTGCAGCCATCACTACATCTCTATAGTTAAAGGGGTACGCCACTTGACGCGCTAAAGGATCATCTAGATGTGTAAAATAAAACCACCCAAGTACGACGCAAGATAGCGCCGTTGCCGTTGCACGTTTCATATATCCCCCTTTCTACATATAATTACTATAACATTTATCATAATCTAGCTATAACCAAATGCTAGGATACTATAATACTAAATTTCATGGGCTTATTATACCATTTAATACTATTTTTTATATACCAATTTTGACACATCTATTGTTATTATTGAGTTTTTTGTAAAAGCAGCTCTAGACGCTCACTCCAAATTGTATCTAATTGTGCGGTCAAAGCCTGCGGCGTACCATTATTATCAATGATTAGATCTGCAAAAGATCGTTTATCGTCGAGTCGCATTTGACTATTAATACGAGCCAAAGCATCCTCTCTGGTATATCCATTGCGACTCATTAAGCGATCTATCTGAGTAGGCTCGTTTACATAAACGAGCCACACCTCATCCATCATGGAATACCATTCCACCCTCTATGAGTAATGGAATATCATAGATTAAAATCGGTGTATTAACCGATTCATATTGAGATGTTAGTTCCAAAATACGATTGCGAATATGCGTTTTTAGACATCCATTTAATAATTGTCGTTTTTCTTCATTGTGAAAGACAATAGCTCCCAGTGCTTCACGATTTAATGTACCGTCATCATGCAATACATTAGAACCAAAGGCATCCACAATTGCTTCTAAACCTTCAGTACTAGGCTCTACTACCTCACGAGCGACAATATCTGCATCGATATAAGGTATTCCTTTGTCCTTAAAATAGGTAAGGACTGTACTCTTGCCCGATGCAATACCACCAGTTAATCCTATTTTAAACATATATACCTTCTATTTTTAATAAACTAATATAAAAAAACTATTATTTAACTAACGCCCAATTTTCCGCATGATGTACATCTACAGTAAGAGGTACTTGTAACTCCACAACAGATTGCATAGTAGAACGTAATAATTCTTCTACTGCTTCTAATTCAGAGTTCACCACTTCTAATACAAGTTCGTCATGTACCTGTAATAAAAGACGAGATGTAAAGTTTCCATCTTCTAGCTTTTTGCTCTACTTGGTTCATAGCCAACTTAATAATATCTGCCGCAGTACCTTGAATTGGTGTGTTCATTGCCGTACGTTCTGCAAAAGGAGCGACGGTTAAAGTTACGATTGTTAATATCAGGCAATTCACGTTGACGACCGAACATAGTGCGAACCTTACCAGTTTCATGAGCTTCTTGAACCATGCGATCCATATACTCTTTAACCTTAGGATAACGGCTAAAGTATAAATCAATATAGTTTTTAGCTTCACCTCGTGTAATACCGAGGTCACGAGATAAGCCAAAGTCGGAAATACCGTAAATAATACCGAAGTTAATCGCCTTCGCATGGGAACGTTCTTCACTCGTAACATCCTCTTGAGATTTTCCTAGTACCTCCGCCGCAGTAAAACGGTGAATATCCTTGCCGTCAACAAAGGCTTTGATTAAAGCTTCATCGCCAGACAAGTGAGCTAAGATGCGCAACTCAATTTGAGAATAATCGGCACTCACCAATGTATCGTACCCTGCACCTGGAAAGAATAAGGCACGAATTTCACGGCCTTTTTCAGTACGAACAGGAATATTTTGCAAGTTAGGGTCAGATGAGCTAAGACGTCCTGTAGCCGTAACCATTTGATTGAAAGTCGTATGAATACGCTTAGTCTTATCATTAATAAGAACTGCCAATCCTTCACAATACGTAGATACTAGCTTAGCTACAGAACGGTATGCCAAGATTTTCTCTACAATCGGACTTTCATGACGAAGCATATCAAGTACTTCAGCATCTGTAGAATAGCCAGTCTTAGTTTTCTTAATGATTGGCAAGTTCATCTTTTCAAACAAGATAACACCCAATTGTTTAGGCGAGTTAATGTTGAAAGTTTCTCCTGCGATATCGTAAATCTCTTGCTGTACTTGCTCAAGTTCCTCTTTAAAACGAGCCGTAGTTTCAGCTAATTTTTCTGTATCAATATAAATACCATTTTTCTCCATTACTACTAAAGTATGAATCAAAGGCAACTCAATTGTTTCATATAAAGACCATAGCTCTTCACGGCGTGCAGATTCACAAGCTACTTCGTTCATAGCGAGTAAAGCTTTCACCATGGATACGCATTCTACATCTACACTACCACTAGCAATGCTTGGCACAGAGAAACGTTCCGTTAAATATAGATAACCATAGTTAGTACGCGTAGGATCTAACAAGTACGCAAGAAGAGACATATCATGAACACGAGCGGTTTTATCATCATTAAATAAAGAAATCTCAGCTGGCGCATCTTCACCAAAGGCTTCAATAATCTCTTTAGTTTGAGTAGTAACGATAGCATTTGCACTTTGTAAAACAGCTAATACAGCTTTAGTATCATCTGTTTTTACAATAGTATCACCATTAGATAGATACGCATTCGTTACTGTTCTAAATGGAGTTTTACCATCTAATACAACATGTATTGCCACCGTTTTATCTGTATAGAACTCAGAGGTTAAAGCCTTAGCATCTGCTAAATCATCTAGAGAAATTTCCTCTTGTGGAGCAAATAAAGAACCAGGATCACCAAAAGCTGCTTCCTCTCCCCCCATTACTTGAACAATACGAGGTGTTAATTTTGTAAAACCCAAGGTTTCGAATAAAGGCTGTACTTCAGAGGCATGGAAATTTTGCAAAAAATCTTCAACCTTGTAAGATAAATCCATATCTGTTTTAATGGTTGCCAACTCACGGGATAAGAAAGCTAATTCTTTATTCTCTAGTAAACGCTCTTTTAATTTTCTTACCAGAAATATCTTCAATATGATTATATACGGATTCAAGATTACCGTATTCTGTAATTAATTTAAGGGCCGTTTTTTCACCTACACCTGGTACACCTGGAATATTATCAGAGGAGTCACCCATAAGAGCCTTCATTTCGATAACCTTATCAGGACCATAGCCATAAAGTTCTTCCATGTTATCAAGAGTAACCTCTAACATGTCAGAAATACCTTTTTTAGTTAAGAACACGTGACTATGCTCTGTAACGAGCTGCAGATTATCGCGGTCACCAGTAATAATTTGAACAGCCATCTCTGGTGTACCAAATTTCTTACTTAAAGATCCTAGAATATCGTCCCCTTCAAAGCCTTCTTCTTCGATGACACAAATGCCCAATGCTTTTAATACATCTTGAATTAAACTAAACTGTGGACGTAAATCCTCTGGTGCATCTGGACGATTTCCTTTATATTCGCTGTACATTTCAGTACGGAACGTCTGACGACCTTTATCAAAAGCTACAGCAATATAATCAGGATTAATTTCTTCATACAATTTGATGAGCATAGTTAAAGAAACCATACACCGCATTCGTTGGAGTGCCCAAAGCAGACTTCAACGGTGGTAATGCAAAAAATGCACGGAATAACAAACTACTGCCATCTATAATCATTAATTTTTTCATAATACACCTCGCTTAATTCTATCCTTTATTATAACATAATGGAGCTAACTAACTTTTAAAATCAAAATAAATAACTAATTACAACGCTAGCAAATATATTAATAATCTTGATTTCATAAAACAGACTTATATGCTATAGTTAAAGAACAGTAGAAAATGTTTTATACTTCATACTCAAGGAAAATATTGGGCTGAAAAGTCCTTGCGTATCAATATGTGGTATGATATAATCATTCAGGTATAAGAAACGATTTTTAAGGAGGTGACTCAATTGCCAAACATTAAATCCAGTATTAGAAGCGTAAAAACGGATGCTGAACGTCGTGCGAAAAACGCCGCTGTAAAATCTCAAATCCGTACAGCAAGTCGTAAAACCGTAGAAGCTGTTCAAGCAGGCGCAGTAGAAGAAGCAAAACAAGCACTTGTTCATGCTACTAGCGTAATTGATAAAGCAGCCTCCAAAGGTGTACTTCATAAAAACACTGCAGCTCGCAAAAAATCTAACCTTGCAGCTAAAGTAAACGCTTTATAATTTTAAAAGCAAGTAAGACAGTCTCTCGGATTTCCGTTGAGGCTGTTTTTTTATGCCCTTTTTCATTTTATATATATTATGATTGTTTCGTTTTTTATACAGTTATATTTTATTACGCCCTATGGGCAGATTAGAGGACTATTACTATGAGAACACTATTATTAATGCGTGGTGCTCCTGCTAGTGGTAAGTCTCAGTGGATTCGTGACAACAATCTTGAGGCTTACACCTTAGAAGCCGATCATTTCCGTATGCTATTACGCAGCCCTTCCCTTGGTGAAAGCGGATGGTATATTTCACAAGAGGATAATGGTCCGGCCTGGGAACTCCTACTAGATTGCTTAGAGAAACGAATGAGCAATGGCGACTTTATCGTTTTAGATGCTACCCACACTACATCTAAAGCTGTTAATGCATATAAAGAATTGCTTAACAAATATAAATATACTGTATATTACTACGAACCAGATACATCATTAGAAGAATGTTTAGCACGTAATGCTACACGAACAGATTATAAACGCGTGCCGGAGCAAGTTATACACCGCATGCACAAGATGATTAAAACAACCACATTACCAAAGTTTTGTAAGAAAATAAATTCTATCGATGAAATCAACAATTACTTTACGGTACATTTAACTAATCGATATGAACGAGTGCGTATCATCGGTGATATTCACGGTTGTTACACGGCATTACAACAAGCTATAACTCTATGGGATGAAAAAACACTTTATATCTTTTGCGGAGACTATTTGGAGCGCGGCATCGAAAATAAGGAAATGATGTACGAAATGATGCGTCTTAGTACATTGCCTAATACGATTATGTTGGAAGGTAATCACGAACGACATATTGCAAACTTTGCATTCAATTCAAACTTAGATCATTCCAAACGATTTATGAAAGAAGTAGTGGCACCTATCGTAAAAGATATGACGAAAAAAGATGTAGAATCACTACAACGAGAATTACGCCTATTTTATAAATCACTTCGTCAATGCTATCCTTTCAGCTTTCATGGCAAAAAATATTTAGTATCCCATGCTGGTCTTTCCTATGTACCTAACATGACATTTATTAGCTACCTCTACCTTTATAAATGGTTATGGAGCATACGAAACAGATATCGCTAAAGATATATGACAATAATTACGAGCAAGGTATGTGTCAGAACTTCATTCAGATTCACGGTCATAGTGGTGTTCCAGACGGCAAATACTCATTCTGTTTAGAAGGAGAAGTAGAGTTTGGTGGAGAACTTAGATACATTGATATTACTGCAGATGCTTTTACTAAAAATGGTATTAAAAAATGATGTGTACGATAAAGAGTATATGCGTCATGAATACCAAAACATGACACAACATGTCATTTTCACGCAAAATGAAGATATAAATATTATAGGTAATTCTAAATTAGTAAAAGTGAAAAAATGCTCTCCTAACCTATATTCCTTGAACTTCACCTCACGCGTATTTCACAAACGATTATGGAATGAAAATACAGTACAAGCTCAGGATTATTTGTTGATCGCATTACAGGAGATGTGAAACTACGTAGTTATAATAAATTCTTTAATCTCAACGAACGACCAGAAACTGAATTAAATAATTTAGCTAACACGCTCTCCTTCCCTGTAGAAATTCGAACTAAAGAAAATGGATACCTCGCTATTCTTGGTGTTATTAATGATGAATTAGTATTTGCTTCTAAATCTACTACAGAAGGTATGCACGTAGATCTATTTAAAAATTTATTCCAAAAATTACCAACAAGCTTACAAGAAGAAATCAAAGAGTTATTAAAACGTAATAGCTGTTCTATGATGTTTGAAGTCATTAGTCAAGAAGATACACATATTATAAAATATGACCAAGATCATCTTTATGTACTTGATATGATTCAAAATACGCTAGATGTAAATGGTAAACATATTGATGTATCTTTCTCTAGGGAGAGGCTAGCAGAACTAGACTCCATCCTTAAGAAATATGATACACAATTGATATCTATTGTAAAAACAGTTCAACAAGTAAATACAATGGACGAACTGACAAGTATCATAAATAAAGAACTCAATTCATATCATGAATCTGAAGGCTTTGTTTTAGTCGATAGCAATGGCTTTATGACAAAATTTAAAGGTCCTTATTATAATACTTGGAAGCACCGGCGAAATCGAATTCTAGAACCATATCAACAAAATGGTAAAATTCCTTATGAAAACTGTAAAAACGAAGATGATAGAAAATTTGCAGATTTCTTGAGTACACTAGAATATGATGTAGTTTGTAAGTCTACCTTACTAAATATTAAAGCAATGATGGAAAGTAAAGGCTTGCTATAATTAAATAAGAAATATATTTCTATAAAGTAAAAAACGACCAACTTATGATGTACATAAGTTGGTCCTTCATTATGATGTAACTAACTATTTTAAAGATACTACCAGTTAAAAATAAATATTTTTAACTGGTAGTATCTCATATATAGTATATTATCTTTGTTATTTTGAAATTATATCATTCTCGTACATAGGTAGTAATATAGATTCTGACCCTAAAAGTACGAAAAACATATTAGAAAATTATTTACTCAGTTTTCTCTAAGAACGATATTCCAATATCCCATTGTTTTAAGCCAAAGTTTTCTAGAATAGTTTCTCCAATATCTGCAAAGCTTTTTCTATCGCCTAGGTCTATGGGTACATTAATATGTGGACTATAACCAAGAATTGGTACTAATTCACGAGTGTGATCTGTCCCCTTCCATGTTGGATCATTGCCATGGTCCGCAGTGATAAGTAATAAATCATCATCATTAAGAATTGGTAATAGCCCACCATGTTGATAGTCAAAGTCTTCAATAGCACGTTTATAACCTTCTACATTTCTGCGGTGACCATACAGGCTATCAAATTCAACGAGATTAACCATCATTAGACCACGCTCAAAAGAGGAACCAAGTAAGTATGGAACCATATTCATTCCATGGGAATTAGTCTTTGTTGGATAGCTTTCATTCCAACCTACATGGGCATAAATATCGCCAATTTTGCCAACTGCTACAGTTGGAACATCCGCATCTTGTAACTCTTGTTGTACCATTCTTTTTCTCAGGCATGCGACTATAATCATGACGGTTAGATGTGCGTACAAAACTACCAAGTTCACCTACAAATGGACGTGCTATGATACGGCCTACATAGTAGTCTCCAACGCAAACCTTATCACGGGTAATTTGGCATATACGATATAGCTCATCTAAAGGAATCACATCCTCATGTGCTGCAATTTGAAACACCGAGTCTGCCGACGTATATACAATAGGTTTTCCCGTTTTAATATGTTCCGCACCTAGACGTTCAATAATTTCTGTACCAGATGCAACTTCATTACCTAAATAACCATAGCCCGTTTCCTTTTGTGAAAGTATCCATTAATTCTTTTGGAAAACCATCGTAAAAGGTTGGAAATGGAACAGTAACAGGATGCCCCATCATCTCCCAATGGCCACTAGTCGTATCTTTACCTGTACTGAGCTCTGCCATGCGGCCAAAAGCACCGTTGATACTTTCACCAGTATCAGAAATATCAGCAATGCGACCTAAGCCAAAAGATTTTAAATTAGGACAATGAATCTGGCCTACCACCGATTCAATATGGCCTAATGTATTGGAACCTTCATCACCAAACTTCGCAGCATCAGCAGCGTGACCGATACCAACAGAGTCCATAACTAATAAAATAATTCTTTTATACATAAGTACTCCTATTGTAATACTCAAGCAGAATAATCCATGCTATAGTAGCAATCATTACTATTATGATTACGATATTTTTTAATAGCCGTAAATAATAATGAAAACGCCTAACGTATGAGGTATCCTACCACCTCAACACGTTAGGCATCATCAAATTTCCGTATTTTAGATGAGCCTAACGCTAACGGCACGTTATTTGGCTCTCTTTATTTTCATAATTATACTATATATAATTATGAAAATAAAGTACTACTTAAGATAAGGCATAGCTAACATTAGAGCTGCTAAGGATTTACTATCCTTAATTTGTTCATTCTTAATAGCATCTAGTAATTCAGGTAATGTAAAGTACTCAAGCTCTACATACTCATCTGGATCCCAATTAGTTTCACCCATAGTAAGATCTTTTGCTAAATATAAATGTAGCACTTCATTACAGAAACCTGGGCTTGTCGCAATTGTACCCAAAGGAATCCATTGGATTCGCACGATAACCTGTTTCCTCTGCTAACTCACGTTTCGCACAGTTAAGAGGCTCTTCATTAGGATCTAGTTTACCTGCTGGAATTTCAAGTAAAGGCTGTTGCAAAGCATAACGGAACTGACGCTCCATTACGATTTTATTATCTTCTGTAACAACTACAATAGCTGTTGCACCAGGATGATGAACTACCTCTCGCCACGCTTCATTACCATTAACATCAGCTATATCATAAGTAACTTTAATTAGTTTACCATCAAACTTCATTTCGCTTGATTTTTGTATTTCTTTGCTAATTGCCATATATAAATCCTCGTATATATAATAATGAATGTTATATTATAAAACCTACAACTTATTATATCACAAATTAATTACACAAAAAGAAGGTCCTACTAGTCAGAACCAGACTAATAAGAACCTTATGAAACAAAATTATATAAATATTACGCTACCTTTACATAGTATTGTAATACTGTATCTACAATACTACATTTAGAGTCTAACTCAGCTTTGAGTGCCCTTTCAGGATTGAGTTCTCTAGAAACCACCATATCAACGATAGATTTAGAGAAACCAGATACGAGAACAACACCACTCGGATGCATTTGTACAGGAATTAGTATTATGTGCGCATAGACAGATACGTTCCAGAAAATGAGTCGTGGCATAGTATACCCAAGGGCTTCAAATTTCTGACGACATGATTCAATAACGGTCGTATTATCCTCATGATTTGTAGCCTGATCAAACTGCATATCAGAAATAATGAGGCACGCTGAAGGTAACTCCTCTTGAGGCAGATGATTGTCTAACAGCTGTGTCAAGAATTAAGTCAAATGTTGCCTCTATATCTGTATTGCTGTAGTCATCAAAAGCGATGCAAGCGTCTAAGCTTATCTCGCAAAGTTTCACACATCGAAATGTCTACCATCTGAGGCCGATTGCTAAAGGTAATGAATCGATTTTTAAAAGATTCATTCTTATTATGTTGTGCACAGTACAATGCAATCGAATCTGCTACGCTAAGTGCGGTAACGGAACTATTACCTGATAGTTGTTGCCCCATAGATCCAGACCCGTCGCGTATAACTAGAATATCGTCATAATCCTTAGGTGCCTCCTGCGCATTCCATAATTGCTCTAAAGTTTCGTCATATGGATTAAGACCACTGTCCCAGCAACTATCCGCCTTTACATAGGCTTGCACGATATCATATAAGAACATAGAATTGGCATTAATCTTAACTGAATCATCGCCCTTTTCTAATGATGTAAGATACACCTGGCGGCGCTCTTCATCATGTTTTAAGAAAGGCATTACGATATTTAAGATTCGCCTTTGATGGCACATGATTATAATTAATATCGTTCCATTGGTTGAGAGAAGCCTTGCTATCTACTACCTCTAAATATTCGCGTAACCTAGACAAAGTTTTGCGGTATTCACGCGTGCACTTAGATGTAATAAGGATTGCAAAATAACTGCCTCAGAACGTTTTTGCTTAGACGATGTATTATTGGATGGCATCCATTTAGCTAACAAACTTATAGAATCACCAAGTCCATAGCCCATTATATCATGTCTAAACTGATTGGCAATTAGCTCCCCTAATCCATCATGTAAAATGGTACTTGTCGTATCAAAGAAGATGCGCAACACATCATCCCAACGACCATAGTTCCATAATTCAGTGCCGATGATAAATTGCAATGCCATCTCTGGATGTAAATCACCTACTTTTGTAAGCATCATGCGAAATACATCACGCTCGCCAAGTCCTAACTTAATATGACGCACATACATAAGCCATTTCATAGTATAAAGAGGATCTTCCTCATAAGATGTAATAAATAAACGTAACGCCTCTACAGCATCCATAGTACCATCAGCACTATAGAAGTGACGGTTATGTTTACTTTTACCATAAGAAATCAACAGCAGCCTGACGCAATGCAGGCACAGAGAAATTAAGGTCCACCAAAGGGCTACCACTTGTACGATATGCTGTACCATCATTCGCAGTATAAGATTTTTCATTATTTGTTAAAGCATTCATAAATGTATTCATAGTTCCTATCTCCTTAGCATATAAAAAACCGCTCCAGATTATCACAACGTAAATTTTGAATTCAAAATAAACAAGACAACCATAAGCGGCTACAATACAAAGTTCAAGACAATTACTAACCTCACTGAGGCTAAGGCTAACTAGACACGGAACTCTAGACCAAAAGGTCTCCAAAACTACTTTTTCTGGTTATGTAATCTCAAGATTGCTGTTTGTGTCTAACCTTATGAATCGTTTATGAACGATAACTATTAAATTATACTAGATTCTATAATCATCTCTATTAAACTATGTATAGTATAAGATTGCTGTTAGAACCTAAGTCTTTCTGTTCTACATGTTGGTGATTTACATTCACCTGATGATGCAATTATAATACACGTATCCGTGTGTGTCAATAATTATTTTTAAAAGATTATAATTTTGTAAAAGATAGGACTAGCAATACATATTTTATTATATTGCTAGTCCTACTACAGTTACTACTAATACTCTGCCTCAACGCGCCAAATTTCATTAGCCAACCATTTCAATGGTCCGCGTGAAGGACGTAGAAATCTTGCTGCCATGCCCTCTATACTAAGTTGTGTAGATTCCGTAAGGCCTGTTTTACACCAAATAGCAAAATGTTCACAATTATGATTAAACAAGTTATAATCACCTTTTCCAATCATAGATTTTGCACGTTGTACAGTTTTACGCGGGGCCCATAAAAACTTGCGGCTACATCAGCATCTTGGAAAATAGATAATAAACTATCGTCCTCTGCAATATATAAGGTATCTCCGTCACAAAATTTTTCAATACTAGTCTCTGCAATGCTACCGTCTAATGGAGAATCCGCCTTTTATATAGTGGATAATTTTATGATACCTACATATACACCATAATGTTGATATACATCACCAAAGAAAAAGTTACTTCGTTGGCAAAATACGATATCTCCTAATTTTAACTTTTTTGAAGCCATTATTCCTCTCCCATACAACACATTATTTGAGATTATTCATATACTTAATAATATCATCTAAAGATATATTCTTGATTCTTGCCTCGTAATAATCGCCATACCCGTTTAACAAGCTTATAGAAGAGATATAATCCTGCCAAAGGAAAAAATAGACCAAATGGATTTTGTTCAAATGGATTCCTTGGATGAGGAAATGGTCCAGGTCTAGGCCCTATAATATTGGGCCATCTATGTTCTTGATACACGCCTTTCGGATGTACACCAGTTTTATTTCTATTAGAAGAAACATACTCTACTACATCCTGGTATAACTTAGGATCCTTCCTTTTGCACTTTTTCAATAGCTTCTTTGATAACATCTGTTTTCATACAATATACCTCTATACTACGAAACAAGATTAGAATAACTAACTGATTACATGTATATTGTACAAAAGTGTATACGTAAAAAATAACGCATCGAAAAATTATTTTAACAAATCGAGACCAAAAGTATCTAATAAAGATTCTTTACTAGGTCTATTGATTTCATTTACACCTAAATGATTTAGAATCGACTTATAATCTTCATTAGGTACATTATCATAGAATGCTAATTGTAAATATGTATTTGCACGTGATGATCCTACATAGACTAACCGTTTATGTAATTCATTAGTGAGTCGATTAACTAAAATATCAATTAATAAAACCGCTTTAGCTTCTAAACCTTTAAATTTACGTACTGATGTGATACAATACAGTTTTTCTTAGGTTCAGTAGAAATAGATACTCCGTTTATAGCAGAAATATTTTTTAACATGCTATTAGGAACACTACTTGTAGTAAGAATAACAATGTCTTCTGGTCTTACCTTATCTTGAATCATTTTTGTAACGAATTTGGTTACAATATTGCGTAATTCACTTTCATCCTTATAGAATGATCCAAGTGGTTTTATTCCTGACAATTCATTTATATAAGCGTCTTTCTTTATATCACTTAATGTTGTACCTACAGTCTTTGCTATTTCAGCAGTATTGCGACAATTTTTATACAATACAAGGCGACAATCCCCATAAGTATCTAACCAATGCGTAGAATTATGCATCATTATGTACTGATTTTTATCATAGAATACGTAATAATGCCCGCCTAACATATCTACTAACATAGAAATATGTTCTAGTATATACGCTCATCAATATCTTGACCTTCATCAATGACTACATTTTCATCAGACCATTCGAGATCATCATATTCATTTTGAAAGTACTCAATAAATTGGGGAATAATTTCTGCTATAGAGTAATTGGCATTAGGCATTAATGTCTCAGCTAATGATCTAACATTATGAAAAGACTATATTATCGCACATATAATGCTCTTTTACATATAATAATAAGAACTCATTAAAACATAAATATAATACTTTTTTACCTTCTGCAGCTAACATTTTAGCCTTTTCAATGGCAAGCATTGTTTTACCTGTACCTGCTGGACCATGAATAACAGCCGTTGGCTGTTCACGTAAAAAATGTAGTATAGATGCTTGTTGTTTCGTCATTTGAATATAGCTTTTCGTTGATTCAAGAGCTGTACTTGCAACTGATTCAACAATATTAAATGTAGGCATGAACGTCTTAAGCATATTCTGAAAATCATTAACTGATTGCTCAGAATCGCGAAAAGCCCAGGTTAGACTTCCAGTAGCAAAAAGCTTTAGTTATAGCCTCTTGTGGATTAAGTAAGCAATCTACATCAAATACAATATCTCTATTTGCTTCAATGGTAATGAAACCTTGTTATGAATGGCTACTGACGGGAACCATACGGCTCGCCCAATAACCGGCATTTGTCCATTATAATGTTTACGTAAGTAATTCTGAATCCTAAATTGACTCTCTGCAGCTTGGCCCAAAGGATCTATAATTTTTTCTTCTTTTGTATTTCGATTCGTTTGAATCCAGTTTCCATCACGATAGGCAATTCCACCAGCCTTTACCTCTATGGATAAAATACCTTTTTTAGGATGTAAAATAACAAAATCTGCTTCACCTTCACTCCTACGTTGATTTAACTCCACCTAACCATCTATAAGAATGAAAAATTACATATTCATTATTTAATTTAGAGAGCGCCTCATAAACGAGACGCTCTCCTTCACTACCATGGAAACTATTTATTATTGTGGGGTAGAATTTTGGCATGATTCTATTCATTCAGCATCTATATCAATAATATCATCCAATGAATTAATGTCTTTTTCATTAATAGCTTCACTAAGTTTACTTTGTAGTCTATTTGCACCTTCACCGAAAGAATAATATGTTAGTCCTCCAGAAATTGCCGCCCCAACAAATGGGATTGCTTTTCCTATAGTTTTACTGAAACCTTCTAGTAAGTTTAATACCAATATATTTAAGAACTTTACGTGTTACTTGATAAATTAAAGTTTTAGTAAGAGCTTGTTTCATTAATTTATCTGGTACATGCTTAGCCAATCTTATAGTTATCTCTTTTACTACCTGAGATGCGGCACCTACACCTAGCATAGTACCTATAAATAAAACCATAGCTTCTTTACCTTCAAAAGTTATATCATTATTTTGAGGCTCCCACAAATCATTAAAACCATATAAATAGGCTAACTCCTGACTTAAAATACCAGAATAATAATAGAATTGTGCAACATCAGCTGGAGCTGAAGCAATCATAGCAACACCACCTGAATGCCTAATGCTGCAGATACTGCTGTCACTTTGTTTTATGTTTAAAATCCTATTCTTTGCAAGATTGTCTATTTCAGAAATTGATAATACATCCGTAATCTTGCCTTCTAGAATTTTAGCTATTTCAGAATTACTCAAGTTCTTATCGGTCAAAATTTCATATAAAAACTTTTGTCTATTCACTTTAAATCCAGGAAGGTTTAATACACTATCTAATAAAGAATTTGCAACACTAACTTCATTACTCATTTTTTTCTCCTTTAAAAATTATTTTCCTACAACAGATATAATTTCTATACCATATAAACTATTAGCATAACGTGCTTTTACTTGATTACGTGCATCACACATATTGGAAGCAGTAACCATTGTTGCATTTACCCCATTCCTAGAAGTTGATTTAGGGTCAGATTTAATTCTAAATTTTACTTGAAAACGTTTTGACATATTATAAACTCCTATTTTAGTGATTGTTACGTATTTTAATACTTAATTCTTCATAAGAACTTTCAACAGCACTAATAATACTCATTGTTTCATCATATTGAGCTTTGTCTTTTTCTGATCCTGAAATTTTCTCACCATAAACCTTTCATAAGTTCCAATAACATCATCAATTACTTTATTAATTTGATTTTGTAGATCTGTAGATAAATTATCAAAAAAATAATCCAATTTACTGTGTAAATCTAGTCTTGCTTCCTCCAAAGCCTTTGCTTTACGTATTTCTGCTTCATTTTTAGCAGCATTTTCCTTTTCAATTTCCTCTTTACTTTTTCCGTTTCCAAAGAATTTTGAAATCGTATATACAACACCAATAATCGGCGCAAGATATGGTGCAACAACTGATGCAGCTGATGCAACTGCCCCACCTACAGAAGAAGATAGAATTGCACCGCCTACTGTTGTTTTAGCCAAAGATGATAATAAACCTTTTCCAGCCTCAATAATACCAATAGACGCAAAATCACCAAGCCCCATTCCTTCAACAATAATAGGTATTATGGACTTATTATTTTTATAGGCCTCTAGTAGTTTTGGCTGGTAGAAAAAATATCTTTCATCTTATCTATTACATTATCATCATAATAAAATTCTGCTTTGTTTGAAGAGTTATCATCAGTAGTCATATTTATTGAAATTGATTGTCTCTTATTCTCATAATTTTTTATTTTAGACTCTAACTCTTTACTAACATTAGTAATATCATCAAAAATATCTTCATTAGCGGATTCAATAATATTTTCTAACTTTTTAATAATTACGTTATATAAATTTTCTATATGTTTTTGAATAATATTATCCGGAGTATCCTTTGAAGATTCACTAATTACATTTGCCCAAACATCAGATTCTACAACTGGCAATAATTTTGAAACCTTTAGATTAATAAAATCACTAATTTCTGATTTCATTTTTTTTAGTTGTTCTAATATTATCTAATAAATTATTAAGCGCATCTATCTCAAGATCATTACTATCATTTGATAAATAAGATTTTAGACTTTCTATATCTTTTAGTATTTCTACTATTGCATTATTAATAATAATATAATTATCTGTTAATTTTAATTCTGACAATAATATATTTTTTAACTCTTGAATATTACTTTTTTCAATAAGTTTTTCTTTATTTTCTATACGGCCTTTATTCGCCCGCTTTGCATTTACAATAGTTATAACAAAATCATCACGTTGTAGTCCGACAGCTTGTAGATTATCTTTAACCTTTCTTTCAATAATTTGAAGTTCTGAATCGTTAGTATATAAATCACCATTTTTATCATTTAAAATAATAATAACCTACCTAAGTTTACTATTTCTTTTAATCGATTATAATTATCTTTTTTCTCAGTTGAACCGGTTGTGCTCATTACAAACAGAACAATATCTGCTTTTTTTAAGTTTTCATCTGTAATTTTTTCATGGTCCATTGGTGCGCCAACACCTGGAGTATCTGCAAGTGTATATCCATTCCACTCAAACTCTTGTACAACTGCTGTTTCAGGCTTATCATTTACTTTTGCTTCATCACTACCTAATAACTCATTAATAATGCTACTTTTACCAGCATTATATATTCCATATACCATTATATATGGTTTAATATTTGTTAATTTATGGTTATAAATTTCTTCAATGTTATTAATAACATGACTTAATTTAGGATAATCATCACTATATGGTTTTAAAATATTAAGTAATGTGTTTTTGTTTCTATCTAACACAGATTTATAGTCTAATAAAATTGAGTTTCCATAAAATCTCCCTATTTTTCAGAATATACCAGTAAATATTTACTAGATAGTAAATTAACAGAATCTATAATTGTACCAACAAAATCAAATGATTTCTCATGATATTTAGGCGCTAAAAATTTTGCAATTTCAGTTATAGATAATTTCCCCAAAGAGTATATTAAAACATCAAATTCCAAATTAGTTAATTCATGATCTAATATAACTTTGTTAGTATTATTTATTTTAAAACTTCGCTAAAGGCACTGTTCTCATTGGATGAACCGATAAATTTCTTCGACTAACATTTTTAATTCTATACATTCTTTACTAGCTATCATAGAGTAATAATTTAACATATGTGGCAATTCATTTAATGCATATAACCACCTACTCACAAACTTTTTATTCTTTCGTCTCAACCATGAAATTATGTATTTAGAGTTAACTTGACCATCTAATAACAAGTATTTCATATAATAATGTAACTCTTCTTCCATATTTTGCATCATTTCAATTAATTCAAATTGATTTAGCTGTGAAGTTTTAATCTGTGGAAAATCTCCACTAGATGTTATAAAATCATAATCTAAAATAGTTAATCCATATTTATCCGGATAATTTGTAATAGAGGTTTCTGGTAATGGCCAATAAAACACTGTACCAATCTCCATTACTCCAGGGGCTATATTTAATAATTCTTTAGCAAAATCAATATTATCCAGATAAACTTCAGGAGTAAAATGAGCACCAGCTAGAATAATATTACTATATATCTCCTCTATACCACTTTCATAGCAAAGCCTAACAACTGACTTAATTTCATCTAATGTTGATCCCTTTCTATATGCATCTAAAACCTCTTGTGTCCCTGCCTCAATACCAAGCTGAATACGTTGTCCTCCCGCTTTAGCAATATAACTAATCATTTCAGGATTTATAAATAAAGTATGCACATGACCTTCACAGAACCATTTAAAAGGCTTTATTTTTTGTAACTGCTCCAATCCTTCACATAATTTTTTGACACGTTCAGGAATTAAGGTAAAAGTATCATCTGTAAATAAGATATGTAAATTCTTTAGATGTTTATGTGTTTCAATATAAAGCTTGATTTCCTCTATAACATTTTCAACGGATCAAAACGAACTTTTCGTGTATGGTGCCCTTCATGACAAAAACTACAATGAAATGGACATCCTCGACCAGTCATTATACTTAGCTCAGTATAGTCCTGTTTGGGTACTAAATAGCATTCATCATTAATAAAAGGTAATGCATCAAGATTTTCTAATAAATCTTGCTCCTCATGAGTAATTATCTCATCATTTTTTAAATATGATATCCCTTTAATATCATCAATAGTACCAATATCCTCAATATAATAGTTAGCTAAATCTAGTACTGTAATTTCTCCCTCATATCTAACAACAGCATCACATTTAGACTTAATATAGAAATCTTTTTTTAAGCTTGTAGATTGTGGTCCTCCAATAATTACAGGAATCTGATAAGTATTTTTAATATAACTGGATAAAAAAATTACCTCTGTCACATTTTCATAATCACAATATAATCCAATCATTCTTATATTATGACTTTGACAAGCCTCATCAATTAATCGTAAACCTGCTGTTAATTGACCTGCATAGCTCTGCGCTCTATAGCCATTCTCATTTAAAAATGCAGCTAATGCAAAAATACCTAAAAAGCCTCCAAATTGCGGAGAAGCATTTAGATAGCGTCTATGAAGATTAAAAAATAATATATCGTTATCTCTCATTATGTAATTCCTTAATTAATTTATCCTTTTCTTCTATCAATAAACGATAACGCATTTTACGATTTACCAATGACTTTTTCAATTCATTTAAACCTTCAGTCATAAAATAATATAAGAGTTCTTTATAACTTTCACAATAATAATACTTACTATTTATATCACCATTAGAAGATAATGCATCGACCGTACAACCACCATGACAGTATTCCCAGAAAGCACAATTTTTACAATAATTTTCTTGTAAAAAAACTTGCCGTGCTCTTATTTTTTTACTTACTTCTGAATCATATAGTGATATCATATCTTGATTTAATATACTTCCATAAATATAGTCTTTATTTTCATTAGTCATACGACCACAAAATCCAACATCACCATTAGGATATAATGTAACAATATTTTTGGTACAAGTTACCATTATATGAGCATTCACCAGTACTTTGTTAATAACACCTTTTGTAAAAATACTCGATATTGGTTGTACTGTAATAGCCATATCACTAGTTATAAGCTTCATAAATATGAATTTTAAAGTAGAAACGTAATTATCATAAATATTACGAGCCAAAGCAATTTGATTAATCGCTTTACCAATTGGTACAACCGGTTGTATTTTAAGATTTAACTTTAGCTTTTCTAATGTATTCCAAAGTTTATCTAAGTTAATAGCAGTAGAGTTTAAAACCATTAATAATGAAGGGTATATTTCTTGGCTCTTTAATAATTCAATATTATTTACAATTGAGTCATAAGTTCCTTCTCCATCTTGTGAAATCCTGTATTGATCATGTAACTCTTTATACCCATCCAAAGAAATCCCTATACTAAAGTTATGTTCTTTAAAATATCCGAATCCAGTCATTATCTATTAACGTCGCATTTGTTTGAATAGAGTAAGTGAGTGTATAATCTGAAAGAACTCTATTAGTATATTCAGTAGCCTCCATTATCCATTTTTTACCAATTACTAATGGTTCCCCTCCATGCCATATGATATCAACATTCTTGTGTCCCACATACATCAATAATTTAGGAATTTCATCTATAAATCTTTTATATAATTCTATATCAAGATTTTCTAATTTTCTTGAACCTTCACTACAATACGTACAGCTTAGGTTACAGGCAGAGGTAACCTTAATAATAAATTGCATTTAAGCATCCTCATATTTTAATAATTGTAACTCTTGATTACTGTTTCTATTTGACAAATCATTTTATCAATATATTTTTCCTGTGGTAGAAAATAACTATTCTGAATATTCTCTAATGCCATACTAACTTCATCATTAATAATGGTTCTACTTTGCACTAAAAGCGAATCTAATACTTCATGAATATTAGTACCAACATCAATTTTTAATATATTAGTTTTGGTAATAGGACGACTTTTATAATATGTCTTTCCAAAATGATTTAATATGCTCAATAATTCCATTAGGATCTCGTTCTACCACCTCATGTTCTATATACTTATGTTCTACTTCTTCATAATTTTTTGTTAGACTTTGAATATTTACAAAATTTGATAATACCTGCTTAGATGTACTACTATAACCCTCAATTATATATGTTATCTCTTTATTAATTCCACGATTAATACCATCTTCAATAATTTGATTAATCTCAGCATTCATTTTATCAGACTCAATAGGAACTTTAGTTTTTTCTACTTTAGCATTCCACTTATATAATGTGCTTCTCAATTCTTGTTGAATATCTTGAATTATTAATCTAACAACTCGATTTTTCTTGCTTTCTATTTTGCTTTTATATTCATCTATCGGCTGTTTCAAATCATTATAACTGCTAACTAAATCTAATAAGCCTTCAAATTTATTATCAATTTTATCACCATTAATCAATTTATCTATAAAACTATTTAAAGTTCTCTTAGGCCGTTTTGTTTTAAGGTTTATAGTTTCCTTTGAAACCTTTTCACCTAAGATTTTCATTAGTAAATCTAAATTACTATCTTTAAATTTTTTATCATTATTTTCTTTAATAGTTTTTTAATAATGTTGAAATACTGATTGCTCTAAATGACTCTGCGTCTAAATTAGGATATAACTCTGACAAACGTTTAACAATATCATCTTCTTGCAATTTACGACGTGAATCATCTTTTGCTTTCACTACACTAACAATTTCACCATCTTCATCTACATCTTCATCTACAATATCCGACTTAGTTATAACAACCAAAGACTCTTGTCCTTCTCTAGATAACTTCTCCATATACCTCATATCTTCTAAGAGTCCTGGTTCAGAAGAATTTAATAGAAAAATACACAAATCAGCATATGGAATATATTCATTTACCATATTTTCCATATTTAGTGTATCTCCCTCTTTTTCAAGAGCTCCAGTTCCAGGTGAGTCTACCCATCTCAACCCAGACAATGTAAAATATTGAATTGCTCCAGTTGTATCAACCGATCCTTCAGTAAACCAAGTTCGCCCATTATCATCCGTACTTAAGCCACCTGTTTTTCGACCACTCTTCACTTCACAAATAAAGGGTTTTTCACGGGAAAATATAAATATTCTGTTTGAATATCAGAATCTACAAAATATTTACCTGCAAAAAAGTTACCTAATGAGCTTTTACCTGATTTAACAGCACCAAAGACCATAACAACAAGATATTTTTCATGTTTCTTAATAAATTGAACCCCTTTTAAATTTGATTGTAAGGCATCATTCCACTTCCGAATTGCTGAATTAAAATCATTAATCACTTCAGCTACAGCATAATCAACTTGATTTGATTTTTTTTGTATTGAGCTTTGATTCAATATATTAGATTGAATTGGTATATCAGATAGTAATTTATTTTATTTTATTCGTCTCTCATCTATAGCCTGTGAAAAACCAGATAGATTTTCTCTTGTATTAAATCAATTTTTCCAAAAAATTCATCTACGTTAGATTTTATATATTTGTTTTCCATTTTATATCCTTTTACTTATTAATAATATTCTTTTTTGTCATCAATTGAATCTCATTGATTTTTTTCAGTGCAATATTAATTTCTTCCAATACTTTACGATCTTCACTTAAGCTTTGTATCAACTTCTTTTCTATTTCTTTTTTTAAGTAATTTTGTTCAGTTTTACTATTTATAAAATAGTCCCGTTCATTAACTTCTATATTAATCTCAAGTGAATCTAATTCACTTCTTATAGTTTCATAAGTTTCATTACATTCATTTTCTAATTCGGATTTTAATTTTAACAATTCATTTTCTTTAGCCTTTAAAGATGCTTGTTTCCTTTTACGCTCTTTTTCAGCATAATCAGCATAATAATCACTATAATCACTATAATCGCTATAATCACTATGGGCTATTACTCCTACAACTCCACCAATAACTAATGCGCCAGCTGCAATAAACATATAATTCCTCCGTACTACATATCATCTTTAATCAATTTAATTTGACTCTCACATATAGATATTTTTTTCATTATATTTTGAATCAAGTAAAACATCTCAAAATAGAAAGTATTCTTTCTTTATACTGAATTATCTCTTTTTCCCTCTTCTCTAAAAATTTATTTATATTATTAGCTTTTACAATAATTTTTATACTCTAAAGTTAATAAATCAATACGCTCAATTATTCGTTCATTTTCAAGAATTTGATAATTAGTAATATACTGATCAATATAGTTATGTAGCTCAACTATACCACTCAATTTAACCAGAGCATTCTTATTAGTCATTAATCCTTTTTTATATCTTGTATTAGATATCTCAAAAACTTTAAATCCCTCAATCCCAATTTCATTTTTTATATCAAATAGTATTTTAGTTTTTATAGCCTTTAAATCATCTTTAGACTGAACTAAATCTTTTCCAGTTAACACAAGAATGAATTTATTGGCTAATGAGTTCACATCATTAAAACAAGAAAGTATCGTCTTTAAGTCATTAATCTCCTCTTTACGAATATCACCAACAGATAAATTATGGACAAAAAGAATCAAATTAGCCTTTTTATATGCTTTAACGGCCTCACGATCATCCTTATCGTGAGCATTTAATCCGGGGGTATCAATAAAATAAACATTTTTATCATATTCATACTCTTTATTTTTTACAGTTGTCCTTCTATCTTGTACTTCAAAAAAGTCATCGATTTTACCAGTCAAGGAATTCAGTAGACTACTCTTCCCATGATTCATTCGGCCTGCATTTACTAAGTAAAATTTATCACTATCAGAAACTATACTCTGTAGTTTCTTCTCATATTCTTTTACTATAGAGTTAACTTTTACATGTCCCATATTCTTAAAATCCTTATTATCTATATCCTTATTAAATTTAAAATAAAAATTATCCAATCTATCATATGAATCTGTAACTTTCACTTGATTTATTATCTTAAGTAAAGTTATAAGTTCTATCATTTTATATACTTTACACTGATTTATTAAATCCATTGATGTTATCATATTCAACACCTAATATTATTAACTATAATCAAGTCCTTCTAATAAACTAATAGTCATATCACTAAAATTATCTACATCTGCAATCCATGGTTTTATATATTCAATCTCATTTTGTAATTTAAAAACCCCCCCGTAAATTTTATCTTTTACAATTTCAAGAATTTCATTTATCTTTTTATCTTTCACATTATTATATTCTAATAAATAAACAGTATCTTTTAGTAAAAAATCATTGGAAAACTTATCATATAGATCTAATTTATAAAATTGAATACTTTCAGATAATTTATTGATAATTTGTCTTTCTGATGATAACTGACTTTTTATAATTAATATATATTTGTTAACAGTAGTATCATCCAACAATTCTGTCCAAAACAGTTTTATTTCTTAAAAGATTACTACGTGCATCAACAAGCCCCCTATTTATAGCAATAATTTCAGGATCTGTAGTTCTTCCAAAGAATCCAAATATCCCTTCAGCAGGAGATTTTTCTTCTTTTAAATTAGGCTTTATAAATTGTTTATATATATATCGAGGAAATTTATTCACTTTACTATTTTATAATTACCTTTAAATGCCAAAACTTGAGAATAGAAGGATTTTTATTAAAACCATTTGGGTTAATGGAATTCTCTAATAAGTAAACTTCTTCCTTGTGATAAGTAAGTTTTTTTTCTTGATCAAATAGATATTCAATACTTGTCGTAACAATTCGTTCATATTCTTCATACAACTTATCGGCATCAATTAGTTCGGAATCTAAATTTACAGTTTTATTCTGAAGAATTTCATTAAATAGATTTATTGCTGTAGCCTGTATATTTCTTATTTTTTCAATAGTTTGTTTTGTTCTTAAAGGTTTTAATTCATCAATTTTACTAGTAATGTATTCCAATAATGTTGGAATACCACTATATGTAATTAATTTTTCTTTATTTTCCAATTTCCCCTTCATAAACGTTATATTAGACACTTCAAATGTAGGGAAGTTTTGTAATCCACAAAATTGTTTAATATCTTTTAGTAGCTTTAATTTAATAAGCTCTCTGTCATTTTGATCATTAACAGAATCTTTACCAGTAAGAACTAATATAAATCTATCACCGAATGCTTCACTATTATGAAAATCAGCAATGCGTTTTAAAGCTTCTAATTCCCCTTTATGAAAATCACCTACATTATAATTATGAACAAATAAAATAATATTTGAGGATTCATATGCAACATTTGCAATAGTATCATCATTTATATTGGCATCTAATCCGGGTGTATCAACTAGAAGTACATCTTCAAATAATTCATATCTTGAATTAGCAGTTGTTTCACGAATATCTTGAACTTTAAAAATATTGTCACCAATTAGTGAGTTAAGTAAACTACTTTTACCATGATTCATACGACCTGCAACAGCAATTTTTACATATCGTTTATCATCAATAATTTGGCTCAAATTTTTCTTATACTGATTCAAGATGGTATCTAAATCCACTTCTAATGGATTAATATCATTAGTATCATCATACTTTTCGTATATTTGTCTTTTTCCTGATATACTAATAACATTATTATTATTATTTTTATTTATCCCCATTGCTCCCCCACAGAATATACGTAATTTTATAGATATATTTTACCAATAAAATATTATTATATATTTAATATTTCATAAATTCTTCATAAAACAATTCATCTTTTTCTCATAAAATAAAATAATCAAAGGCTACATAAATTCGTATGTAGCCTTTCTTCTTATATTAATTAACTAACTAATTTTTTAGTAAAAATACTATCTCTTATCAATAGATTCTTTTATTTTATCTTCTTGTGGTTCTGCTTCTTTCTTTTCTACATTCAATATTCTTTACATTAATCAGAAGCTTGTTTATTTTATTCTTCCTTAAATAATATCCCCCTTATATACAAACAGACATAAACTCATATAAATTAATACCGTTACTATTATCAAGTCAAAGAATTATATAGCTCTTTACCTTTTTCATTAAAAGTATTTACATGCTTATTCTTGATATTACAATTAATTGACTTTGCATAATACATAACATCACATTCATAAGGACTACCAGGCAACATAGCTAATAGTTCTTCTACAGGATTTAAATCATCTAAGTACAAATACTCCCATTCATCTTCTAAATCCACATAATATTCAAAGGAATGAGCATCACTGTATTCAACTTTTTCTGGCAAATTTCGATCTAACAATGTAAATACATTTGTATATATTAGTTTTAATTCGTCTGTAAAGGATCCTTTCATATAGAAGTTATTAGTTAAAAAGGCTTTCATCACAAGTAATTCTTCACACCATTTTAAAAGTGGTACTACTTCTACATCATAGATGTTAAGAATTCTTTGGTCATGTTCTTCTAAAGCTTCTTCTAGATTACGTTTTACCTTTTTCTTCAGCTTCATCTCTAGACCCACTTTCAGAGGGAATAAAAATTTTCATTAATGCAGCGCATTCGGATGCTTCTCGAGTTATTTCAATATCACGCAGTTTTAGCTCCTCGTTAATAACAGCAATGTAAGCTTCTATATCTCCCCAGATATCAATTACCCAATCTTTAAAGGTTTCCTTATTAGTAAAAGCATCATTAATTTCTTTGCGATATTTTTTAAGCCTTTTACCTCCCACTCCGCATGTAAACGATCATAGCGATCATCAAAATCTTCATCTTCTCTTGGTACTTCTAGTTTTGCTCTTTCGATTTCTTCTCTGATGTTTTCAACAGTAATAACATTTTTCTTTAAAGTTTCCATAGTTAATCTCCTATACAAAATAATACAAACAATAAGCTTTGGGATTGACTATAGTATATCTAAGATAATACGTATTTTTTTACACATAAAAAAGCCGCCCAACATATGTTGAGCGGCTTTCACCATTCTATTTAGAATTGTATTTAGTTTACATAGTACCAGTGCTACCAATACCACCTGTACGAATGCCTGTAGCATCGTCATCGTTAGTAATAAGGTATTTTGAGAAAATACCTTGCTACGCGTTCGCCTTTTTCAAGGGAAACTGTTTCTTTACCATAATTGAGTAAAGCGATCATGATATGACCTTCATTTTCCTCATTATTATAGTAATCGCTATCGATGATACCTGTGCTATTCACGAGTGCCAGATGTCGCTTAATAGCCATGCTAGAACGAATGTGAATGGCAAGATATTCATCGTATGCCATGAAAGCTTTAATACCTGTTGGCACTAATACTACTTGACCTGGTTCTAAAGTAACAGCTTCAGCACATTCAATATCATAGCCTGCGCTTTCTGTTGTTTTACGTGTCGGTAAATTGATATCTTGTTCTTCAAAAGCAGAAACTACTTCAAAGCCACGAATATCCATGTAACACCTCTTATTTTAAACAATCTTTACGTGACAAGTTGACACGGCCTTGTTTATCGATTTCGATAACTTTTACCATGATCTCATCACCTACATTTACTACGTCTTCAACATTTTCAACACGCTCTTTTCGCAAGTTTGGAAATGTGTACAAGACCTTCTTTACCTGGTAATACTTCTACGAAAGCACCGAATGCCATTAAACGAGTTACTTTACCAAGGTATACTTCGCCTACTTCAACCTCTTTAGTAAGGTTTTCAATAATTTGTTGTGCTTTTGCAGCCCCTTCTTGTTCTACAGAAGCAATGAATACTGTGCCATCATCTTCGATGTCAATTTTTAGCGCCAGTTTCTTCGATGATACCACGAATCACTTTACCGCCAGAACCGATTACATCGCGAATCTTATCTGGATCAATTTTCATTGTAATAATACGTGGAGCATATTCGGACATTTGTTGACGTGGCTCAGCAATTGTATCAAGCATGATACCCATAATGTGCATACGGCCTTTGTGAGCTTGTTCTAATGCTTCTTGAAGGATTTCACGGGATAAGCCGGAAATCTTGATATCCATTTGAATAGCTGTTACACCTTTTGCAGTACCAGCAACTTTAAAGTCCATGTCACCAAGAGCATCTTCCATGCCTTGGATGTCAGTTAAGATTGTATAGTGTTCGCCTTGAGTTACGAGACCCATAGCGATACCAGCGACAGGAGCTTTAATAGGTACACCAGCATCCATCAAAGATAATGTGGAGCCACAAACAGATGCCATGGAGCTAGAACCGTTGGATTCTAACACTTCAGATACTAAACGCAACGCATATGGGAAGTCTGCTTCACTTGGAATAACAGGAACTAAAGCACGTTCAGCCAACGCACCATGACCAATTTCACGACGACCAGGACCACGGGAAGAACGAGTTTCCCCTACGGAGAAGGATGGGAAATTATAATGGTGAATGTAACGTTTTTCTGTTTCAATACCAATGCCATCAATTGTTTGTGTTTCGGACAATGGGGCTACAGTGGCAACGTTCAATACTTGAGTTTGACCACGAGTAAATAAAGCCAGAGCCATGTGTACGAGGCAATACACCTGTACGGCAAGAGATTGGACGAACTTCATCAAGTTTACGACCATCTGGACGAATTTTTTCAACTGTAATCATATGACGCACGATTTCTTTTGTCATTGCGTCAAATGCTTTATTTACATCACCCAAGTTATCTGGGTAGATTTCTTCAAAGTGAGCTAATACATCGGCACGTACTTCACTTTCTTGAGCATCACGTTGTTGTTTATCTGCACAACGAACTGCTGCATCAAGTTTATCATGACCATAGGCACGAACTGCATCCCTAATTTCAGAAGGAACATCTTTACATTCAAATACGCGTTTTTCTTTACCTACTTTTGCAGTCATATCTTCTTGGAACGCTACGATTTTTTTGATTTCTTCATGAGCTGCCATGATGACTTCAAGAATGATATCTTCTGGAACCTCTTGAGCACCACCTTCTACCATTAGGATAGCATCTTTTGTACCAGCTACAACAATGTTAAGATCTGTTGCTTCTAATTGAGCTTTAGTAGGGTTTACAACGAACTCACCGTTGATACGACCCATGCGAACGCCTGCAATAGGACCATTCCAAGGAACATCAGAAATAGATAAAGCAGCGGAAGCGCCAATCATACCACAGATTGCTGGATCACAATCTTGGTCAACTGACATAACTGTTGCTACTACGTGTACTTCGTTACGTACACCTTTATCAAATAATGGACGAATAGGACGGTCGATCAAACGGCTATTCAAAATCGCAGTTTCAGGTGGACGTGCTTCACGTTTAATGAAGCCACCTGGTAAACGACCAACAGCGTACATTTTTTCTTCATAGTCTACTGTAAGTGGGAAGAAGTCGATATCCTTCGCCTCTTTAGAGCCTGTAGCAGTAACGAGTACACGAGTATCACCGTAGCCAACCATTACGGCACCGCCAGCTTGTTTTGCAAGTTCCCCAGTCTCGATCGTAAGCGTACGACCAGCTAGGTCCATTTGGAATTGTTCCATTCCTATTCCTCCTAAAAATCTTCTTATATGTATACCTTCTTATTATATATCATCAATAAAAAATAAGCTATTTTTTAACATTATTAATAGCAACTAGTACAATAAAAAGGACAGAGTTGCCGCTCTGTCCTTTTTTTTCCAGTTTGCCACAATTGATTATCGGCATTCGTTTCCCTTTGCCTAACGTTATTATACCATAGAGAAACAAATAAAAAAGCCGTCCTATAGGACGGCTAGTTTTATTATTTACGAAGACCAAGACGTTCGATAAGGGAACGGTAACGTTCGATATCTTTACGACGAAGGTAGTCAAGCATGTTACGGCGTTGACCAACTAATTTCAACAAACCACGACGGGAATGATGGTCTTTTTTGTGCTCTTTCAAGTGCTCTGTTAAGTATTGGAATGCGGCTTGTTAAAATCGCAACTTGTACTTCTGGAGAACCAGTGTCACCTTCATGAGTAGCGTATTCTTTAATTACTGCTAATTTAGCTTCTGTAGTTAACATTAATGTTACCTCCTAAAAATAAATAATCCCGATAAGCTTAAGTAACCGTTGGAGAATCGAATACTTCGCTTACGATATGTCTTACGACCTAATTTAGTATACAGTATCTGCCCTATCTTGTAAAGGAAAATTCAAAAGAGGGCTTATGCCCTCTTCTATTATTTCGCACCTAGTACCATACGGTCGCTCAATGCATTTTCCCCAGCTACTTCGAACTTTTGAAGTAAGTCGGCAACTGTTAATTTGTTTCTTTTCTTCCCCTTTCACATCATAGATGATGCGGCCAGAGTCCATCATGATGAGGCGATTACCAAAGCGCAATGCATCGCGCATATTATGGGTAATCATGAGAGTTGTTAGATTATGCTCTGCTACGAGTTTATCTGTTAGTTGCAATACATTTTCTGCAGTCTTAGGATCAAGTGCCGCCGTATGTTCGTCCAACAATAAAAGTTCAGGACGAAGCATCGTAGCCATCAACAATGTAATGGATTGGCGTTGACCACCAGATAGCAGGCCCATACGAGCAGATAAACGGTCTTCAAGGCCTAAGCCTAATAATGCAAGACGTTCCTTGAAAAATGCTTGTTCACTATCTTTGAAAGCCCATTTAAGACCTAACTTTTACCACGGCGCATAGCAAGAATTAAATTTTCCTCAATTTGCATATTACCAGCAGTACCTACCATAGGATCTTGGAATACACGGCCAATGTATTTAGCACGTTTGTATTCTGGCATTTTTGTCACATCAATCTCATTAATTGTGATGGATCCTTCATCTACTGGAAATACACCAGCGATGGAGTTTAGCAAAGTACTTTTACCAGCACCATTACCACCGATTACAGTACAGAAATCTCCTTCTTCTAAACGAAGATCAATACCTTGAAGAGCAGTTTTTTCATTGATTGTGCCCTTAAAGAAGGTTTTTACCATATTTTTTACTTCTAACATAGTGTCCTCCTTAACGAGCCAACCATTTTGCTTTCAATGTAGGCAAGGAAAGCGCGATGGCAACAAGAATTGCAGTAAATAATTTCAAGTCGTTTGGTGGCATACCCATATAGAGAACAGCAGCAATAACGATACGATATACGATAGAACCAAGTACTACAGCGATAAGACTACGTACGAAGGATTTCGTACCAAATACTACTTCACCGATAATTACAGAAGCAAGACCGATAACGATAGTACCAATCCCCATACCTACGTCAGCAAAGCCTTGGAATTGACCAATAAGAGCGCCAGACATACCAACAAAACCATTAGAAATCAAAAGACCTAAAACAATCATGTTGTCAGTATTTACGCCTTGAGCACGAATCATTTGAGGGTTAACACCTGTTGCACGTAAAGCTGTACCAATTTCAGTACCGAAGAACCAGAATAGTAATAAGCAAACTACAACAGCTACGATGATACCTACGATAGCTGCAGACCACATATTTGCTGTATGAAGTACACTACCGATAATTGTATAAATTGTATCCATACGAAGCAAGGATACGTTAGCTTTCCCATAATATGAAGATTCACAGAGTATAAAGCAATCATTGTCAAAATACCAGCGAGCAACGCAGGGATCTTCAATTTAGTATGAATCCAGCCTGTTACAGCACCTGCGGCCATACCGCCAATGCCGGCAATCAAGATTGATAGGATTGGATTCATACCACTAGTAATTAAAATAGCAGAAATGGCTGCCCCCATTGGGAACGTACCTTCCACGGTTAAGTCAGCCACATCTAATACACGGAAGGTGATGAATACACCGACCGCTAACAAAGACCATAAAAGGCCTGTGGTTATGGTGCCTACCACTAAATCTAACATCAAATTCTCCTCTATTGTTTCATATCTTTACGAAGTGCTTCAGGAATTGTGATACCTAATTTTTTAGCACGTTCTTCATTAACAGTTAACTTAATCTCTTTTTGTGTTTCAATGGCTAAATCTGCAATTTTTAGCTTCACCAGCAAGCACTTTTGCAGCCATTAAACCTGTTTGGTAGCCCAATTGATAGTAATCAACAGAATATGTTGCCACACCACCAGTCATTGTCATACCTTCATCGGCAGCAAATACTGGAATTTTAGCAGCATCAGTAATTTGTGCTAAGTTAGCCATAGCAGATGCTAATACATTATCTGTTGGTGTATAGATAGCTTGTACATCTTGGTTTACAAGATTTGTAGCTGCTTGTTGGATATCATTTACGTTGGAAACAGTTGCTTCTACAACAGTGATACCTTTAGTAGCTGCATAAGCTTTCATTTTTTCAACTTGTAATTGGGAGTTGATTTCAGAGGATGTGTAAATAGCACCAATGCGTTTTACATTTGGTACTAATGCGATGATGAGATCAACCTCTTTTTCAACAGGTGTCATATCAGATGTACCAGAAACATTACCACCTGGATGTTCGTTAGATTGAACGAGTTTCGCTGTTACGTAGTCTGTAATAGCTGTACCCATGATCGGCATATCATGAGAAGCGTTTGCCATAGTTTGCGCGGCTGGCGTTGCAATCGCTAATACTAAATCTTTTTTATCAGATACGAAGCGTTGGGCAATACTGTTCAAGTTAGATTGGTCAGCTTGAGCATTTTGTTGGTCTAATTTGATGTTTTCCCCATCTTTATAACCTTTAGATGCAAGGCCATCAACAAAGCCCTTATTAGCGGCATCAAGGGATGGATGTTCTACCAATTGAATAACGCCGATTTTCTTTTGGTCATTAGTTGCAGTATTAGAACCGCAACCAGCTACCATAGCCATAATAGTGACGGCACTAAGTGCTACTGCAATACTTTTTTTCCAATTCATATGTAACTCCTTACCAGTTCTGTATTAAATCATAGTTGCTTTGTTCATCAAATCTTCTGGTAATGTGATGCCCAATTTTTGTAATTTTTCTTTACCCACAACTAATTTAAATTCTTTTTGCATTTCGATAGGCATATCTTCAACTTTAGCTTCGCCAGTTAAGATTTTTGCTGCCATCAAACCTGTTTGGTAGCCCAGTTTGTAGTAATCTACAGACAAGGACATGAGTGCACCACCTTTTACGTGGTTATCTTCGCCGCCAAACACAGGAATTTTTGCTGGGTCGGTAATAGCTACAAGATTGCTCATCGCAGAAGCTACCACATTATCTGTTGGCACATAAACTGCGTCTACACGTTGAGACACGAGGTTTTGTGCTGCTTGTTGAATATCGTTTACGTTAGAAACGGTAACCTCTTCAACTTTAACGCCTTTTGTAGCCGCATAAGCTTTCATTCTTCTCTACTTGAATTTGAGAGTTTACTTCACTAGAGCTATAAATAGTACCAATTGTTCTTAGCATTCGGTATTACTTGTAAAATTAAGTCAACTTGTTGCTCTACTGGGTTCATGTCGGATGTACCAGACACATTACCACCTGGTTTTTCATTAGATTTAACAAGTTTAGCTGCTTCATAATCTGTAATCGCAGTACCCAAGATTGGAATATCGTGAGTTGCATTCGCCATAGATTGCGCTGCCGGAGTGGCAATCGCTAAAATTAAATCAAGTTTTTACGATCAGATACGAATCGCTGAGCAATGCTATTCAAGTTAGACTGATCAGCTTGTGCGTTTTGTTGGTCAAAAGCAATTTTTTCTGCCAAGCCTTTTTCTTTTAAAGCATCAACAAAACCTTTATTTGCCAGCATCTAGTGCAGGATGTTCTACCAGTTGTACTACGCCAACTTTGTATTCACCATTCGATGTTGTTCCATTTGATCCACAGCCTGTAAAATGCTAATAAAGCTGCCGCCGTGAGTGCTAGGGCAATACCTTTTTTTCAAATTCATGGGGATTTCCTTCCTATCTGCAATGACTATAATACTTCTATTATAAACAAATTTATCTACTACATCAATGTAGCAGATTAAAGTATTTTACATTTGTCCATTTATAGGACACATAAAAATGTGAAATCCTCTTATTTTTCGAGTGATGCTAACATGTCGTCTGTTAGCTCATTAGCCGCTAAAATATAGTCCTTAAGAGTTCCTTTATCGAGAGCTACCTTCATAACAGGCACTTCAAATGGATCGAGAATAACGCACATCAAAATTTCACCCGTTACATAATAACCAACCACAGCTTCCCCTTCATCAGCATCTAAAGTTTCACGCTTTACTGTTACACAGTATGGTTTCATGACCTGTGCTACAGCTTTCTGCTACTTCTTCACGATTTGCAATATACTCTTCTGCTTTTGTTTCAGGAATATCAAAAGATATCGACCTTTACAGTCTTAACCTCGGTAGCCTCTCCCTTCGCTGCCTCAATGGCTGCGCCTAATTCTGTTTGATTCATATATACCCCACATAGAATGGACTTTCACCATTGGTGAAAGCCCCATTATATTAGATTGATTCATCAGCTGCATTTAAGAACGCAACGTAGCATTGTTTTGCTTCGTAAATATCGGCTTTGGAAGTAACCTCCCACGGAGCATGCATACTAAGCACTGCTACACGCCACAGTCGATAACATTCATACCGTATAAGGCCATGATGTACGCAATGGTACCACCACCACCGAGATCAACCTTACCAAGCTCTGCTGTTTGGTATGTTACATTGTTAGATTCCATGACACGACGGATAAAGCCCATGTACTCAGCATTTGCATCATTAGAGCCAGCTTTACCACGAGAGCCAGTAAATTTATTGAATACTACGCCCATACCAAGGTAAGAAGCATTTTTCTTTTCAAATGCAGATGCATATAGCGGATCGTAGCCAGCGCTAACATCGGAAGATAACATACGAGATTTTTCCAATGTACGGCGAACACTTAACAGAATTTGGTTTACCCATAAGTGTTAGAATTTCTGCTACAGAGTTTTCAAAGAATCGAGATTGCATACCTGTAGCACCAACAGAACCGATTTCTTCTTTATCGACGAGTAAACAACAAGTAGTACGTTTTACATTATCTACTTCAAGCATAGCTACTAAAGATGTGTACGCGCATACGCGATCATCTTGACCATAGGCCATAACCATGGAGCGGTCAAAGCCCATATCACGCGCCTTGCCTGCTGGTACGATTTCGAGTTCCGCAGATAACAAGTCACGTTCAACAAAACCATACTCTTTTTCCAGAAGGTTGTTAATAAATTTAGATACTCCTTCTTTTTCCTCATCTTTTACTGGACGGCTGCCTATGAGTAAATCAAGGGCTTCCCCTTCAATTACTTTAGCCGCATTCTTTTGCATTTGCTCTTGGCCTAAATGAGGCAACAAATCTGTAATACAGAATACAGGATCATTTTCTTTATCCCCAATATTGATGTTGATACGTGTGCCATCTGTTTTTAACTACAACGCCATGAATAGCAAGAGGCATGGCAACCCAATGATATTTTTTAATACCCCCATAATAGTGAGTATCCCAAAATAAGAGATTACTATCTTCGTATTGAGGGTTTTGCTTTACGTCAATACGTGGAGAATCGATATGAGCACCTAAAATGTTCATACCCAATTCGATATCATCTGTACCAATATTAAAGAGAGCAATAGATTTATCCATATGTGTGTAATAAAGCTTGTCCCCTGCTTTAATTGGTGTATTGGATTTAATAATATCTTTTAAATTTACATATCCTTTTGCTTCTGCAAATTCAACGGCCTGCACAACACATTCACGTTCTGTTTTACCATTATCTAAAAATTGACGATATGTATCACTTAAAGCGTATACCTTTTCTATAGTGGCATCGTCATAATTATGCCATGCATATTTGCGTTCCATAATCTATCCTTTCTAAATGCTCACAATCTAACAATTAAGAAACTGTAGATGTGAACAGGAATTAATAAAATTATTTTTGGCGGTCCTTTTCAAGTTCCGCCCGGCGAAATTCCAAATACTTTCGCTCTTTCTCTCGATTAATTTCAGACTTCTGAGTATATAGAGAACGAATTTCGTCCGTACAATGAGTTAATACCTTTGTAACGTAGAATTTAGTACTACCGGACTTAATCGTATATTTTCCAACTTTAAGTTGCACTGCGAAATCGCCATGTTTCTGACAAAAGCCAATAGCGAGATGCTTGTCCCCTTGCAATCGTTCTGGCCTAGTCATTTCTAAACGAGTCTGACAATACGGGCAGAAAGATAAACGTACACGTCTATCGTGAACGATACGCTTCTTCTCAGGGAAGTTTTCATACATAAAAAATGTCAAAATCGGTGGATATAGGAAAGGATTGCTGCTTTCCTTGCGAATTTGATCATAATGTAAAATACCTTGTGGAATATCTAGCTTCTGACATATACGAGCCGTAAATACAGCATCATGCAAAGCGTTATGAGCAGACAAATGCTCCGTCGATATATTGAGATCCTCCATGGCATGCGCCACAGAATACTGTTGACTTGTACCATATCGCTGATAAGCATAAATCATCTGTGCATCTACCCATTGATCATAAGATAAAGCTTTCATCCTATGAAGCATTAGATTTTCACGCAATATGAGAATGTCATCAGACCCCCAAGATAACAACATATATTCATCACCACACCATTTTTGAAAGTACTGCATAGCCGTCTTAAAGGGCACACCATGATCGAGTTCTCGTGATGTAATACCTGTCAATTCACGGACATGTTTATGCATCCGTGGCAGGTATTGTGGTTTGATGAACATTGTAAAATGATCTACAATATCCATCTTTTCATTCAGTTTTACCGCTCCGATTTGAATGATTTCACCAGTCAACGGCATTTTTGGTACGTTTCATAAAGCTAATGTCATTGCTATACGGTTGATTCCACTCCAAATCAAATACTATATAATTCATATGCTTTTATTTCGATTCTGAAAGCAACGTTTCCGCTGCTTTAATGACCTGTTCTTCAGAAATTACAGATAACCCTTTGTAATTTCCTTCTTTAATAATCTTCTTCATGCTTTTACCAACCTCATAGGAGTCCATCGTTTCAAGAACGATAGCATGAGCTTGGTACGGACCATAAAAGAATGGGTTTGATGGCCCATAGAGTGCCACAATTGGCACCTTTTGGCTGATGGCCTACATGCATAGGACCAGAGTCATTTGTAATCAATAGATTACAGCGGCTCATTGCCGCCGCCAACGGTCCTAACTGGAATTTTCCGGTAGCCACAATCGGTTTTGTTTCCATTTGCTCTACTACAGGTTGCACCATTTCAAGATCCATAGGGCCACCAAAGAATACTGTCTTATACCCTAAACGACCGAAATGATCAGCTACATGAGCAAATCGTTCAGCAGGCCAGCGCTTCTCAGGAACAGCACTACCAATATTAAAACCGATGAGCGTATCACTATCGGTTAATCCATGACTAGCATAGAAATCTTGAGCCTCACGGTGCCATACTTCACAGGTTTCAATATGTAAACCAGAGTTAGAAGTATCTGTTACACCTAATTGCTCTAGTACATTAATGTACATATCCGCAGCATGACGAGTTTTACGATCTAGACGCGTATACTTAGTCATGAACGGTCTAAACAAGGAAATGGCTCATCCCCGTTGTAATAGGTGCATGTATTTTCCAGGCTAAATAAGATGTGCGTTCATTGGGATGTAAATTGATAACGATATCAGGTTTACCCTTTGCATTAATCTCTCGAGCTACCTCATTGAGCCCAGAAATACTATTATGACGCCCCTTTTTATCTACAACGATAAGTTCATCAATATTCGGATTATACTGCATTACTTGTTTCAGTTTTTCATCTATTACATATGTAATATGACTATGAGGAGCCGCTTTGCGAAGCACTTCTAAGGAACGGAGTTGTTAATATAACGTCTCCTAAGTGCATGAGAAAGGTGACCACAATGCGCTTATAATCTAGTTCCATTATAGTTCCTTTCCAAGTACTTGCTCATATACAGACCACACAGCATCTACAGGAATTTGAGCCATACAATCAGGATCATCTACTAATGGCTGTTCAGGTGTAGCCTTTGATGTAGGTGAAATAATAAGATGTACATGACTCCCTCCATATGGACCAGTTCGTTTTGGAGATGTGGTTCCAAATAATGCAATCAAAGGCCGCTTCAGAGCATTAGCAATATGCAAAGGGCCCGTATCAGCACTGATGAAAATTTCACAATGTCGAATCAACTCAATTAGCTCTGGCATGGATGTAGACCCCACTAGGTTAATGAGATTCTTATTTTTCACATAGTTTTCTATGAAAGCTCCTTTTTCTGCATCATCTGGAGCACCAGCAATAACTACTTTTTTACCTGATTCACATAAGCGGATACATAGCTCGCCAAAGTTAAGAAGTGGCCATTCCTTAACAATCCAACGAGCACCTGGTACAACTACTACATATTCATCTTCTACACCATGAGATTGTAACTTATGCTTAACGGACTTCTCCGCCTCCACATAAGCAGGCATAGGAAACTCTACCCCTTCTACATCGCCCCCAAGAGCACGTACGGTATCGAGGTATCGTTCAATGACATGATCGTATTTATGTTCACCAACGAGTGCTTTATTGACTAAATTACTGCCTTCACGAAGCTCCCAGTAGCCATATTTTTCAGGCGCACCAGATAATAATGATACAATGGCGCTTTTAGCAATACATTGAAGGTCCAAGGTCATATCAAAATGACGACTATGTAAATCCTTACGTAATTGATATAAATAAGCAGGCTTTTTAAGTTGTTTCTTGTCGATAATAATCACATCATCTACCCATGGTTTACCAGGTAGGAGACTCTCAAATTGTTCATGAATGGCCCATGTAATACGCGCATCAGGCCAATTCTTACGTACAGCATACAAGGTAGGCAATGCATGAATTACATCACCTAAGGAACTCATCTTGATGATGAGTATATTCTTGTAATCTTTCATATAGCCTCCCAAATACAACACCACAACTAAAGCAACATTACACCTTAAAACAGAATAATGAAGCGTAAAACAAAGTAATGGTAATAATTAACTAAATAATAGTCTTAATAAAATCTAACAAATTTGTACCTGTAAATAGATAGCCTTTTACACCAGCCAGCTTCTGCTGCATCAACATCGCGCTGACTATCGCCAATAAGGAAACTACTTTTAGGGTCTACATCATAATCCTTAATAGCTTGATTAATCATACCAGGCTTAGGCTTTCTACATTCACAATCGACGGCATAAATAGGTACAGAGCCTTCTTTATGATGAGGGCAGTAATAAGAAATGTAAAATCGGTGCCCCACTGCGGTCTAGTTCATGAGCCATATGGTCATGTAAAATCTGTACATCAGATTCTTTATAATAACCACGAGCTACACCACTCTGATTTGTCACTACAATGAGATCATAGCCCTTACTATACGCATAAGCTAGGGCCTCTTTTGCACCATCCACCCACTCTAAATCGCTAATTTTATATAAATAACTAACATCTTTGTTAATAACGCCATCGCGATCTAAAAATAACACCTTGCGCATTAACGTAAATATCCTTCGTTATTATCTAATAGCTCACAATATTCTTTAACGGCATCTTCCATTTTGTGGAATCCTTTATCATAGCCAGCAGCTAATAATTTAGTCGTATCAGCCTCTGTAAAGCTTTGATATTTACCTTTTAACACCTCTGGGAATGGCACGTATTCAATTTTGCCTTGACCGTTGTAGTCGATAACAGCTTGCATGAATTGGTTAAAGCTATGAGCATTACCTGTACCACAGTTGAAAGTACCAGAAATTTCTGGATGCTCCCAGAAGTAGAAGTTTACATTAACTACGTCTTTTACATAAATAAAATCACGTGTTTGACCACCATCTTCGTAGCCATCTGTGCCTTCAAAGAGGTTAATAATACCTGTTTCTTTATTTTTGTAGAACATTTGACGTACTAAGGAAGCCATTTTATCTTTATGTGCTTCATTAGGCCCGTACACGTTGAAATAGCGTAAGCCTACTACTTGGGCAGTATACTCACCTTCATATTTACGCACATAACGGTCGAATAACAACTTAGAATACGCATATGGGTTAAGTGCTTCTTCAGCTTCCGGTTTTTCTACGAAACCATTTGTACCATTACCATAGGTAGATGCAGAGGATGCATAGATGAATGGAATACGACGATCTTGGCAATAATGGAATAGATTTTTAGAACCTTCATAGTTGTTCTTCATCATGTATTTGCCATTATATTCCATTGTGTCTGCACAAGCGCCTTCGTGGAATACGACTTCAATAGGGCCCACATCGAATGTACCGTCAGCAATAGCACAATCAAAATCTTCACAATCGATGTAATCTAAGAATTCTAGATTTTGAATATTGCGAATCTTACGACCATCTGTAAGGTCATCTACGATAAGAATATCTGTACGACCACGGTCATTTAGTGCTTTCACAATATTACTGCCGATAAAACCAGCACCACCTGTTACGATAATCATAATTTGCCCTCCTTAGCCATAGTGGCTATTTTCCCTACAATATCTGATGTAGAATAACCTTCTTTAAATGAAAGCACCTCTACATTGTCAACGGACTCACGTCCAATAATGTCTTCAATTTTATAATCGCCGCCCTTAACAAGCGTATTAGGACGTAAGTACGCTAATAGTTCAGCTGGTGTATCTTCTTCGAATAACACCACACCATCGATACAACGCAATGCGCTTAATAATGCTGCTCTATCCTCTTCACGTACGATGGGACGCGTTTCCCCTTTTAGGCGTCTAACAGAATCATCGGAATTTAATCCAATAATTAAATGATCCCCTAACTGAGCCGCCTCTTGTAAATACGTAATATGTCCACGATGAAGAATATCAAAACAACCATTAGTGAATACTACAGTTTCACCCTTGCTTTGCCATTGTGCAATAAGCTGCTCTTTCATCTCTTCTTTTGTGTATAAAGGTTTAGATTGAACACTATGCTTATAAGAATGCCATAGATCCAATAGTTCAGAACGATGGATTGGATATGTGCCCACCTTAGATACGACAATGCCAGCAGCACCATTTGCAATATGTAATGCCAAACGCATAGATAGACCGCTAGCAAGACTAGTCATCATCATAGATACAACGGTATCCCCTGCACCACTCACATCGAAGACCTCTTGTTGAGTAGCCGGATTATGCCATGTGCGTCCATCCTTTGCAATAACAGTAATCCCTTTTGCTGACCGTGTAGCTACAATATATTCTAAATCAACATTAGCGAGTACTGACTTAGCTGCCTCTACGATAGTAGTATCATATTGCTAATTTACGACCTACACATTCACCAAGTTCTTTTACATTTGGTGTAATGCAAGTGGCACCATTATATTTAGACCAGTCTGAACCTTTAGGATCAACGATAGTTTGCACACCATATTCCTTAGCTAAACTAAAGATTTTTTTAAGCAATGTTGATGTACAAACGCCTTTACCATAGTCAGATACGACAATACCATCGATACCAGCCTTACAAAGATTTTCTAGCCAAGCAGACAGTCGTTTCTCTTCCTCACTTGTTAAATCTGTAATCGTTTCAAAATCAAGGCGCATCATTTGCTGTCGATCACCCAAAATGCGCATTTTAGTAATAGTAGAACGGTCATCACTAGTGATTAAACCAGTCGTATCGATTTTGTCGGTATCAAGTAAATGTTGTAATAAACGACCATGGTCATCATTACCAGCAATAGCACCGAGGTATACCTTGTGCAGTCTAAATTTGATAGATTTGACGCAACATTACCAGCCTCCACCAAGGACCTCTTTCATTCTTGGACACGCGGTTTACAGGAACCGGTGCTTCTGGAGAAATACGACTTACATCACCAAAAACATAACGATCTACCATTACATCACCTACAACGGCAATCTTTAAGTTTGGTAGTTGCTTTGTTAAAAATTGATTAATGGTAGCATTTATCATAGTCCACCTATTCCTTACCACAATATACATGCATAACGACTTACATAAAATACTTGGCATCAAACATGTATCTATTTATAAATAAGACCGTAACGGTTAGTAATCTTCTTCAATAATCTCACACATAATGTGTCCAGCCAAGATATGCATTTCTTGAATGCGCGCTGTCACATTGCTAGGAATCGCCAACGTAATATCGCATAGTTCGGCTAATTTCCACCGCCTTCGCCGGTGAAAGCAATGGTATGCATGCCAATAGAACGAGCCATTTCTGCAGCTTTCACAACATTCTTGGAGTTCCCAGAAGTAGAAATACCGATAAGAACATCACCTGTACGGCCTAATCCCTCTACTTGACGTGCAAAAACAGATTCAAAATCATAGTCATTCGCAATAGCTGTTAATGCAGATGTATCAGTAGTTAATGCAATACCTGCAAGAGAGCGTCGTTCCTTTTTAAAGCGACAAATCAATTCAGCTGCCAAATGTTGAGAATCTGCAGCAGAACCGCCATTACCACAGAACAAAATTTTATTACCATTTTCTAAAGCCGCTTTACAGCGATATCCGATTTCTTGAATGGTATCCATATGTTCCATCGTTTTACCAAACACTTCAAGATGCTCGGTAAAACGATCTGCAATGATTGGATTTAAATCAGTCATTATAAAATCTCCTTTAATAGTCTATCTGCATTCTTCCAGAACAATTTTTCACATTGCTCCACAGATAAACCAGCTTCTTTAAATGCATCGTATAATCGATACATTTCAGAAGTGTCTTTAATTTCTGTATCTGGCTTAATACCATCAAAGTCGGTTCCTAATGCCACTACATCCTCCCCTCCCTTATTGATGAGATATAAGCCATGCTTTACGATATCTTCAATTCGACTTATCGGTGATGTGCCTAAAAAAGATTGGGCAAAGTTTAGGCCTATAACACCACCCTTATTAGCAATAAGCTTAATCAAATTATCTGGTAGATTTCTAGTATGGGCTGTAACTTCACGTGCATTGGAGTGTGATGCTACAAATGGTACATCTAAAATATCTCCTAGTTGCTCTGTACCAGCATCATTAAGATGAGAGCAATCAACAATTATCCCTAAATCTTGCATAGCTTCTACAAACTCAACACCTTTAGATGTTAATTTTTTATGCTGCTCACCACAATGTGGCTCGCCCAGTCCATTTGGGTAGTTCCAGGTAAGCGTAATAAGTCGAACCCCATCTTGATAAGCTTGTTTAAGTTTATCTAAATCGCCGCCTAGTACGCCGCCCTTCCTCAATAGACATGAGGGCACCAATCTTACCAGTCTTGTATACAGACTCTACATCTTGATAAGAGAGCACATGCTGTATGTGCTCTCCATAGTGATGAATTTGTGATACACACAAATTACGCATCTCTTCATAGCGACCATAAGAGTCATTCGTATCACCAAGATTGATAAAAAGTGCAAAATCTTGTACCTTGCTGTGAGCCTTTTGTAATTTTTCTATATCGACTTTCCAAGTATTACGATATAAATCTCCATTACTAGGATAATCTATTAACTTCATTATCGTATCGCAGTGTAAATCTATCATAAAGCCTCACATATACTATTAGTAATTAACCACGTTTGGGTTTTTTAGCATCTAGTTTTTTTAATGCTTTCAGTTCTTCCATAAAGCTATCGATATTATCGAACTTACGATATACACTGGCGAAGCGAACGTACGCGACTTGATCGATATCTTTTCAATTGTTGCAATACAAGTTCACCTATACGATCAGTTGTAACCTCTTGGTTAATTTCATTACGAATATCGCGCTCTACATCATTAACTACTTGCTCCATCACAGACATTGGTACTGTACGTTTATCACAAGAGCGCAATAGACCATTCAATAATTTACCGCGATCAAATAATTCACGGCGTCCGTTTTTCTTCAATACCATAAGTGGTACTTCTTCTATAATTTCATAGGTAGTAAAGCGACGGCCACAATTGATACATTCGCGGCGACGGCGAATACTATTACCTTCATCAGTCGTTCTAGAGTCTGTTACCTTCGTGTCTGTGTGTTGGCAATAAGGACATCTCATCTGTTACTACTCCTTTTTTTCTACTAATCATTCTAAAATAACGCATAATACTCCCATTTTCTCTCTATATTATATAGTACCATGAAACCCTTGAAAATACAAAGAATCCCTAGGATTTCCTAGGGATTCTTCCATTATTCTAGAGCATTTTATGTTATGAAATACTTTAGAAATAATATTTTTAATTTTATCTACTATTCTAACTATCGTTTAGGAGCATCTTCAACGCGAAGCAAGCAGTCGCCAGATTCAATGCGACTACCTTCACGAACTAGGATTTCTTCTACGATACCATCAATAGGAGCTGTAATTGTTGTTTCCATTTTCATCGCTTCTGTAACGATCAATGGTTCACCTTTAGCTACAGATTGACCATTTCTTAACGAGAATCTTAACAACGGAACCAGACAATGTAGCACCAATTTCACCAGGGTTAGATTCATCCGCTTTGCGACGAACAACGCCAGTTGTCTTAGCATGTTTATCATGAACCTTAATACTACGAGGTTGACCATTGAACTCGAACAATACGATACGATTACCATCTTCATCTGGTTCAGATAAGCCGTTCATTTTGATGATAAGTGTTTTACCTTTTTCGATAGTTACTTGGATTTCTTCGCCCCGTTTCATACCGAAGAAGAATGTTGGAGTATCAAGTACAGATACATCACCAAAGTCTTTTTTAAATTTATTGTAATCTTGGTAAACCTTAGGGTACAAGCAGTATGCACTAATATCTTCATCAGTTGTTTGGGCTCCCATTTCGCTTAATTCATGACGAATATGTTCAAAGTCTGTTGGAGGCAATACTGCACCAGGACGAACTGTGATTGGTTTTGCACCTTTCAAGATAATTTTTTGTAACTCTTCAGGGAATCCTTGGTATGGAGTGCCAAGACGACCTTCAAAGAATTCAACTACGGATTGAGGGAAGTCTAATACATCGCCTCTTTTCGTAAATATCTTTTTCAGTCAAGTTATTTTGTACCATGTACAATGTCATATCGCCTACAACTTTAGAGGATGGCGTTACTTTGATGATATCACCAAACATCATGTTTACTTGGTGGTACATTTTCTTAATATCAGCCCAACGATCACCAAGGCCTACCATCTTAGCTTGTTGTTGCAAGTTGGAATATTGACCACCTGGCATTTCATGTTGATATACTTCAGTGTTAGGATATGCTTCTGCTTTATCTACACCTTTGTAGTAAGGACGAATGCTGCCAAAATAATGCGACATTTCTTCCATGTAATCAATGTTCATTTCTGGTTGACGTTCATGTCCAGACAATGCATAGTACATGGAGTTCATGCTAGGTTGAGATGTACCATTAGCAAATGCAGAGTATGCTAAGTCGATAACGTCTACACCAGCATCTACAGCGCGACCATAGGAATAGATAGCATTGCCAGAACCTTCATGTGTATGTAAATGAATCGGTACAGTAACAGCATCTTTTAAGGCAGATACAAGATTATAAGCAGCTTGAGGTTTCAATAAACCAGCCATATCTTTGATGGCAATAATATTAGCACCCGCTTTTTCAAGCTCTTTAGCCATATTTACATAGTAGTCTAAATTGTATTTAGGACGGTTGCTGTCAAGAATATCACCTGTATAGCACAATGCTACTTCAGCAATTTTGTTTTGTGCACGTACTTCATCGATTGCTACATGCATATTATCAAGGCTATTCAAGCTATCAAATACACGGAATACATCAATACCATTAGCAGCAGCAGCCCGTTGAATGAATTGACGAACTACGTTGTCTGGATACGATGTGTAACCTACAGCATTAGCACCACGAAGAAGCATTTGAAGTAATGTATTAGGCACTTCGCGACGGAACATACGTAAGCGTTCCCATGGATCTTCATGTAAAAAACGGTAAGAAACGTCGAATGTAGCACCGCCCCAACATTCCTAAGGAGAATAAGTTAGGAACACCTTTTGCAGCACGACCAGCTACACGTGCCATATCAATGGTACGTAAACGTGTAGCAAATAAGGATTGGTGAGCATCACGCCATGTTGTATCTGTAAAGAATACTTGTTTTTGATCAGATAACCATTTACTGAAGCCTTCTGGTCCTAATTCATCAAATTTTTGTTTTGTACCAGCTGCTGGAGATACATCTAAATCAGATGGCATTTGAATTGGTTCAAAATCAGGTACCACTTGAGGTCCTGCACCAGAATAGCCATTAATTGTAACGTCAGCAATGTAACGCAATAATTTAGTACCACGATCGCGGTCTGGTTTTAATTCAAACAATTCTGGATGGTCTTCAATGAAGTTAACAGTGTAGTTACCGCTTTGGAATTCAGGATTTTCAAGAACGTTAATCAAGAAGTGAATATTAGTTTTAACGCCACGAATACGGAATTCTTTTAAACAACGAAGCATTTTACGAATAGTTTCTTCGTTGTTAGGACCGAATGCAGTCGCTTTTACAAGCAAGGAATCATAGTAAGGTGTTACTACGGCACCTGTGAAAGCATTACCAGAGTCTAAGCGGATACCAAAGCCACCGGAGCTACGATATGCCAAGATTTTACCTGTATCAGGCATGAAGTTATTTTTAGGATTTTCTGTAGTGATACGACATTGGATTGCAGTACCTTTACAAGGAATTTCATCTTGTGCCGGAATGCCTACTTCTGGGCTATGTAAGTCATAACCTTCAGCAATACGGATTTGAGAATGAACGATATCAATATCTGTAATCATTTCTGTTACAGTATGTTCTACTTGGATACGAGGGTTAACTTCGATGAAATAGAAGGAGCCATCAGCAGTTACCAAGAATTCTACAGTACCCGCATTAACGTAGCCAACATTTTTCATGATTTTTACAGCTGCATCACATACGGCTTTACGAGTTTCCAATGGCAATGCAAAAGCTGGAGCCATTTCAACAACCTTTTGGTGACGACGTTGTACAGAGCAATCACGTTCATGTAAATGAACTACATTACCATGTTCATCACCTAAGATTTGTACTTCAATATGTTTAGGTTCAACAATAAGTTTTTCTACATATACATCATCATCGCCAAAGGCAGCTTTCGCTTCAGATTTAGCGCGATCATATGCATCACGAAGTTCTTCTTTACGATGAACCTCACGCATACCACGGCCGCCGCCGCCATTTACGGCTTTAATCATCAATGGGAAACCATGAGTATTTGCAAATTCTTCTAATTGTTCAAAATCACGCAAAGCCCCATCTGAACCTGGGATCATTGGGATATCTGCCAATTTAGCTTGTGCACGAGCATTAACCTTATCGCCGAACATATTTAAATGTTCTACATGAGGTCCGATAAAGATGATACCTTCTTCACCACAACGACGAGCGAACTCTTCGTTTTCAGACAAGAAGCCATAGCCTGGATGAATAGCATCAATATCATGTTCTTTTGCAATACGGATAATATCTTCAATATCAAGATATGCCTCAACTGGTTTTTTACCTTCCCCTACGAGATAGGCTTCGTCAGCTTGGTTGCGGTGCAAGGATAATGTATCCTCTTTGGAGTAAATGGCTACAGTTTTAATACCCATTTCATTACATGCACGGAACACGCGGATTGCGATCTCACCACGGTTGGCAACCAATACGGATTTAATTTTTCTCATGTATTGCCTCCTACTAGCTTCCACTAATGTGAACTATCAGCTTTCATTTTTATTAATATATGAATATTTCCTATACTTATAGTCAAAACAATATATTTGGAAAACTCATCATTTTTTATGATGAGTATTATATTCATAATTACATATAACTATTATACAATATTTTCCACATATTTAAAGGATTATATTAATTACGAAATCATAAAATACATTATTTGCTGTACATGACAAAAACTCATATGTCTTTTATCGATGCACATCGAACTAATTCTATATTGTACATAATTAATCACCTAAGAAATGATTCATTAATCGGTTGAGTTGCTCTTGGTCATTGGCCACCCATCAACTCCCGCGCAGAATGCATTGCCAATAATGGTAACCCTACATCCATTGTTCTCATCGGCAACATAGCAGATGAAATAGAGCCAACTGTAGAGCCCCCTGGTATATCAGAACGATTTACATAAATTTGGTAGTTTGCCTCTTTGGATTCATCACATAAACCTTTTACGATGGCAATTGCCCGTGCATCGCCAGCATAGGATTGACTACATGCTATTTTAAGAGCCACCCCTTTATTAAGTGTAGGAATATTAGTGATATCATTTTTTTCAGGATAGTTTGGATGTAAACCATGGGCTACATCGGAGGAAACCATAAATCCTTTTGAAATGAAACTTTCCATCTCTTGATTGGAATATCCCAATGCATCATATACTCGTTTAATAAGGTTTGGTAAAAGCATACCTGCCCCACCTTGTTTAGTACGACTCCCTACCTCTTCATTATCAAAAGAGAATAGCACAACGTACACCATCAGCATTAGCCTTACGAGCCTGAATAATCCCTGAAAGTACACCAAAGCAAGATGTTAAATTATCTAAGACGAGGCGCACTAATAAAATCGCCTTCAGTCCCTAATACACAGCCTTGTTCTGTTGGATATAATGTCATTTCATAGGACAAAATTTCAGATGGATCACAGTTGACTTCATCAGCCAAGAACGTAGTCCACGCATCGTATTGAGTATCAGATTCTGGGAATAGGCTTGGATTATTCCGATCATGTAAAGATTTTACAAGAATTCTCCTTTTCTTTACGCTCCATCATCAATATAGGAAGCATTTCTCTTTTGACGATTTAATTTAATCACCATCATTAACGGAACGATTCATATGTATAGCTAAGTTGGGAACGATTGCAATAGGACGTTTTGTATCAACCAATACAGAATCAACATCAAAGGCATTCTCCCCTTTTAATACCACAGTACCCGCAGCCCCTAAAGGACGATCAAGCCATGTATTTTCAATGAGGCCACCGTACATTTCTACATTTAACTTGGTATAACCTTTTACAGAGGTAATAGGATTGGGTTTAACCACGGATCGCAGGAAAATCTGTATGCGCCGAGGCAATACGTAATGTATGTTCTGGTTTCTTACCTATATGAAAGGCAAATAAGGTGGTGCCAAACACGTTAACTACATAAGAACCAGAGTCTAACTGCCACTCATCATCTAAATTAAGTTCTGTGAATCCTGAATCCAATAACATTTGTAAACTTGTATCTACTGTATGATACGGAGATGTACAAGCACCAATATATTTCAATAACTGTTCATTATCAAATTTCATAGATTCCTCCTATGTAAAATAATGATGCTATTCGTATATTCACCATGAATAGTTCATTTACGTATAATTTTACAACATATACATTAATAATATATTAACTGCTCTTATTTTATCACAAAAAAGCCGCCCCAAAGGGGACGGCCTTTTCGTATATTTTGTAACCACACTATTCAATCAAACTATGACATATATAGTTTTTAATGTATTACAAGTATATAAAATTCTGGATATCTGGTCTTACCACATACCGATTGCTTTCATCCATACGGAACCAAGGCCCATAAAGATAATTAAGTTGATTACGGATGCGAAGAAACCTAGTTTCCACCAAGTATTTTGAGGAACATAACCAGTATTGAAGATTACAGGAGATGGACCTGCAGCATAGTGAGTCAAAGACATACACAAGTTAGATGTGAATGCAATCATCAACAAAGTCAACATTGGTGGTGCACCTGCAGAGATAGCAATTGCAGAGAATGCTACAAACATTGCAGAAATATGTGCAGTTAAAGATGCGAATACATAGTGGGAATATGTATTAATAAGTACAGCTATAACAAAGGCAATAATCCAAGATCCTTCTGGAATATAGCCACCTACAAGTACTGTAGCCCATTTGATGAAACCTAATTTGGACAAGAAACCGGCAAAGCCCATTAATGTACCCATCCAAACTAATGTATCCCAAGCACCTTTTTCGCTTTTAACATCATCCCATACAAGAACACTTGTAGCAAGCAAAATAGAAATACCTAAGAATGCAACAGTTGTTGCATCAATTTTAGTAAATTGAGAAGTAGCCCATAAAACTAAAGCTAAAACGAATACGCCTAGCATAACCCATTCTTGGAAGGACATTTTACCAAGACCTTTTAACTCTTCTTTAATCATTTGTTGTGCTTCTCGAGCATCTGTGATTTCAGGTGGATATACTTTATAAATGAAGTACGGCATAATGATCAATGCAATAACACCAGGAACGATAGCAGCCATAGCCCAGTCGCCCCATGTGATACCGATACCAAAAGATTGAAGCGCCAAGGCTGCAACCAATGTGTTACCAGCCATGGATGTTTGGAACATCGCAGATGTAATCGTATTTACTTGGTAAATGGATTGCATCAAGAAGGAACCAATTTTACGAGGTCCATCTTGAGGTTCAGAACCGAAAGCTTTTGCCAAGCTTGTAGTAATTGGCATGATAACACCACCTACACGAGCTGTATTAGATGGAGTTGCTGGAGCCAAAATCAAATCAGATAATGCTAATGCATAAGCCAAACGTAAGGAGCTACTACCAAAAGCAGCAATCAAATTATACGCAATACGTTTCCCCAAACCAGTTTTAATAAAGCCACGAGAGAATAAGAACGCACCTACAATTAGCCAAATAGCAGAGTTAGCAAAACCGGAGATAGCTTCACCGATTTTCAAAGTACCAGTCAACGCCGCTATAGTAATAACAACGATGGATACGCCACCAATCGGTAATGGCTGAGTAATAAAGCCTACGATAGTAGCCACAAAGATGGCGAATAAATGCCACGATTGAGGAGTTAAACCCTCTGGCGTTGGAACAAACCATAGGCCTATACCAAAGACCGCTGGAATAATCCAGTTTAATAGTTTTTTCATACACATACCTCCTACATAGGAAAAACTAAAATATATTTATATCCTCTTATCATAAATATAATATATTTCAAGATAAAAAGATGTGAAAAAAAGCTGTGCATCCCGAGGTATGCACAGCTTTCATTATCATATAAATCCTATTCAGGTAGAGATACGTTCTCTAAATTTGTTTTCTCAATAGCTTCAATGTCACCTTTATCGCAAAGATTTGCAATAGTTGGATCAATTGGCAAACGATTCAACAATAATAGACCGTATTTTTGAAGGATTTCTTCAATGTGGCTTTCACCAAAGATTTGGTAATCCTTACCGTTATCTGGGCAATGGAAGTAAGAGTAGTTTTCCACTACACCAATAATAGGCACTTGCATTAAATCAGCCATTTTTACTGCTTTTTCAACAATCATGGATACCAAGTCTTGAGGAGATGTAACGATGATGATACCATCCAATTTCAAGGATTGGTAAACTGTAATCGCTACGTCACCTGTTCCTGGTGGCATATCAACGAATAAATAATCGATGTCTTTCCAAATAACATCACTATAGAATTGTTTTACAACATTGCCCAAAATAGGACCACGCCATAAAACAGGATCTGTATCGTTTTCCAAAAGGAGGTTAACAGACATAACGTCAATACCACCTTTGGATTTTACAGGATACATACCAATTTCGTCAGCATATGCTTTTTCCTTGATGCCGAACATTTTAGGAATTGATGGACCTGTAATATCCGCATCGAGGATACCAACTTTGTAACCTTTACGCGCCATAGTAATAGCCATTAAGCTTGTAACGGAGGATTTACCTACGCCACCTTTACCAGATACTACGCCGATTACATGTTTAACAGAACTAAGCTCGTGTAATGGAGCTGTAAGATCTTGAGGTTGTTGAGGAGCGCCGCCACCGCAACCAGAGGATTGAGATGGGCATCCGCCACAATCACTGCTGCTACCGCAACCCATAGTAAACACCTACTTTCTTTGAGGAACTACCTCACATCTATATGTAAAACCTTTTGTTTATATGGTAAATACAATGTATCTACTGTTACATTGTATCATGTCATATCAAACTTTATCAATATATTACTCACCACAGAATTCTTTAGTTAAAGCTCCAAGAATTTCCATCCCCTTTGTAATTTCTTCTACTGTTGGTACTGTATAGCTCAAACGGAATGCATGTCCTTCCTCCTGCTCCATCAGCTGCAAAGGCACCACACTTAATAATCCCTATGTTACGGTCCATACATGCTTCGAAGAATTCATCACAATCTACATCCTCAGGCATCGTCATCCATGCAAACATTCCACCAGTAGGCTGTGTTAACTTAACCTTAGAGCTTGCATACTTGTTAAAAGCATTTAACAAGGCATCACATTTTGTTTTATAAACTTTACGTACATTTTCCAAATGTGCGTCGTAATCGATTGTATCGAGCACTTTAGCTACCACCTTTTTTTGCGTAACTAATGGCATTTGACCTGCCGTATTATTTCTTTAATGCTTGGATAGCTTCGATGACCTTTGATGGACCAAATAGGAAACCTACGCGCAAGCCTGCAGACAAAGTCTTGGAATAAGAACCAGCATAGAGAACACGATTTTCTGTATCAAAGGATTTAAATGTTGGAATGTACTCACCAGCAAAGCGAATCTCACCGTATGGATCATCTTCATAGATAAACAAATCATATTTAGACGCAATAGCGTAAATTTCTTTACGGCGTTCCAAGGGCATAGTAATACCTGTTGGATTCTGGAAGTTAGGAATTAGATAAATATATTTACCTTTACCAGATTGGACCGCTTTTTCTAATTCACTAGGAATCATACCATACTCATCCGTCTTAATACCTAATGCTTTACCACCCATGTTACGTACAGAATTGATTGCACTAGTGAAAGTGAATTCATCCATGTATACTTCATCGCCAGGTTCCAATACAGTAATCGGTACAAGGCCTAATAATTGACCTGCACCATTGGAAATTATGAGACCTTGTCCTTCTGGATTCATCTTATGAGTTTGTACTAAACGATCTAACGTAAGTTCTGCTAAATGTGCATCACCTTGCATTGGTCCATATTGTAAAAGGCTCATAGGATTGGAAGTGAACCGCTTCATCAAAAGCCTTTTCGATAATTTCCACAGGAATCGCTTCTGGTGCAGGATTACCAATACCAAAGCTAATAAAACCTTCTACCCCTACACCACGTTCAAACACTTCACGAATAAAATTAGGACCTTTTAGGGTCACCACGTTCAGGAAGAGAAAAGCTCATACTATCGCCTCTTTCATATATACTAAATTGAATAACATTTAATTAATTAGAAATTGTTAAGCATTAGGATCATGCTCTTGTTCAGCATTTTTCTTATTGATGTAGTTCTTATATACTTTCCAAAGAATAAAGTATACAACACCTGCAACAACTACGATGATTCCTAATCGCCCCATATTCTCTTGGAAGTTTACGATATCTGTACCGATAGCTACTTCAAGAGCTGTAGATGGGAATTTCCCGATTAAATTCGCTAAGATATAATCTCTCGGTTTGATTTTACTAATAGCACCCAATGCCGTGATAACACCAGATGGGAAGTATGGTAAAGATCGTGGCAAATAACATAACCACAAAACCATTTTTACCAGAAAAATCATCTACTTTCATCAATACCGTACTCTTAGCAATAAGCTTATCTGCTGTATCACGCAAGAAGTACCGCATAATATAAAAGCTAATAACTACGCCAATCGTTTCTGCAAGCCAAGAAATAATTATGCCTGGCCACATACCAAATACTAGGCCGTTTGCGGTAGATATAAATATGGACGGTAAGAAACCAACAGCATTAACAAAAATATCGAGAAGCATACTAACGATCATGGCCATAGGACCAAAGCCTTGAATATACTCTGCTATCTCATCCATAGATCCACTCGTCGCTAAATGCCACATAGTAGGATAGAATGTAGGATCTACTATATTGATGGCAATTAATAGAATGACAAAACCAATGCCTGCTATTAACTGTACCCAACCTTCACCAGAAGGCTTTAATTTTTTTGTACTCATATATACCTCGTTTTATAAAAAACTAGTTCTATTATATCATGTAATTCTTTTTAATTATGATATTATTTCTTTATAGTATCTAATTTAATTCTAGAGGTGAAAAATGAAACTCATAAATTTTTATTCTTCCATTTATTTTTATTACCTATATTTAACAATGTTAATGCACTAACACTTCAAGAATTACGTAATGATCCAAATTTAAAACTCGTTAACACTACTGATAGAGCTGATTTCTATATTGATCAAAAATTTACTAAAGACGTATCTTTAACTATCGATGAACCCAAAATTCAATCTATTATATATATTGTTGATTACAAAAATGGATTTATATTTGAAAATCACATAACATATACATATAATCCTTTATTTTCTATTAAACAACAAATAGACGAAAAAATTAATAGTGGTCTTCTAAAAATCAGCAACTAATTGATGATGTTTAGCAGATAAAGAGGTTGCCTCAGGAATAACATCTGCTAGCTCTAGAAAAGTAGTGTACAGTTTTGATGGTAAAGTTTTAAACTCAAGCATTCAACCTAAAACATTGACCTTTGAAATTTGGGGAACACCTGGATACGAGCTAGGAAATGAAATATATCTATTGATTTTTAATCATACATTTGATAATTTTTAAGTAATTAAGGAGAATGATTATGGTATCAGCAGGTCAAACAGCTACGGCGACTGTAACAGTTACAGAATCTAATATTGCTAAAACAATGAAATCCGGTTCTTTAGAGGTCTTTGCCACACCAGCTATGTGTGCATTAATGGAAGAAGCAGCTGCAAAGAGTACAGCCATATTTAGAAGATGGCGAAGGCACTGTAGGTATCGCTCTATCCATTACTCACGAGGCCGCCTACTCCACTTGGTGCAACAGTAACCGCCAAAGCTACGGTTAGCGCTGTAGAAGGCCGTAAAATCACATTTGATATTGAAGCCTCTGACGGTATTGGTATCATCGGTCGTGGCACACATGAACGATTTGTTATTAACAACGAAAAATTCATGGCTAAGGTTCAAAGTCGTGCAAAATCTAACTAATAACTAGTTTTACTAATAGCCTATAACCCTAAATTTACTAATTGCCTATAACTAAATTTACTAATGGCCTATTTTTACATTTAAATAACAGAATCAAAACGGCATCTATCCAATGACAGATGCCGTTTCTATTTACGTATTAAATTATATAATCTACTAGATTAATCTATTAAAAGATTAGCAAATTTTAACTACCCAGCCTTCAGGAGCTTCGATTTCACCATGTTGAATGCCAAGTAATGTGTCATATAATTTTTTAGTGATAGGACCCATATCATCCATGCCAGCAGGAACATTAATAGTGCCTTCTGGAGTATCTATTTGACCTACTGGAGAAATAACAGCCGCTGTACCACAAAGACCAATTTCAGCAAAGTCTTTTAATTCATCTTTATGAACAGGACGATGTTCTACAGTCATACCAAGGTAGTGTTCTGCTACATACATCAAAGAACGACGTGTAATGGATGGCAAAATACTATCGGATTTAGGTGTAACTAATTTACCATCTTTAGTAATAAAGATGAAGTTAGCACCACCAGTTTCTTCTACATGTGTACGAGTAGCCGCATCAAGATACATATTTTCTGCATAGCCTTTGTTATGAGCATCAGTGATAGCATACAAACTCATAGCATAGTTCAAACCAGCTTTAATATGACCAGTACCATGAGGAGCTGCACGATCAAAATCAGTAATACGAATTTTGATTGGTTTAGCACCGCCTTTGAAGTAAGGGCCTACTGGTGTTGTAAACACACGGAATTGATATTCATCAGCAGGTTTTACACCGATAACGGAGTTTGTACCCATCATGTAAGGACGAATATAAAGGCTTGCACCATGACCATATGGAGGAACAAACTCTTTATTTGCTTTTACAACTTCTTTTACAGCTTCGAGGAAACGACCTTCAGGTAATGTAGGCATTACAAGGCGTTCACAGGATTGATTCAAACGTTCTGCATTCAAATCTGGACGGAAGCATACGATGTGACCATCTTTTGTGTAGTATGCTTTCAAACCTTCAAAGACAGTTTGAGCGTATTGGAATACACCAGCACATTCATTAAGGACAACGTTAGCATCAGTAATTAGACCGCCTTCGTCCCATTTACCATCTTTATATGTAGTCAAATAACGGTAGTCGGTTTCTACATAACCAAAACCGAGATTATCCCAATCGATATTCTTGCTCATAACAATTACCTCCATGCTTATTAATATACTTATAATCTTAACACTATGAGCAAGTTATTTCAACATATTCTATAGAGAACAAAACTTAGACATGTAATAAGTTAAGTATACTTAAGTACAAAATATAGAATACCACTTATTTTGATGCCTTATAGATCATATGGATTATCATATCTATAACGATTAGTATCATAAATAATCTCTATATCTTTATCTATAATAAATTTAGTTCGTTTCAAATCATAAGGTACGTCGTAACGCGTATGATATGAAATAGATTCTACACGACCAGTACGAACCGTATTATCGGATCCAAATGGAACTTTTACAATATCCTCCTTCATATATATCATTTCTATCAGTACGATAATAAAATTCCTGGTTTAACTTAAAAATATATACAGAACAATACGTATAAATTCTTCTATCAGATGTATGATTTAATTGTAAAAACTCTTGTAAAGATTTATCTCTTGTATGAGCATGTATAAAATTAATTAGATTTTTATACCAAGTGGGCACATACTGATCAGTTACATTCCCTATAAACAATGTATCTTCTTTATGCGCCCATTTAATACGTACTGTTACTATACCACCACGAGCAGGGTCTCTATCAAGGTCATGACTTTCACTAAGACTAAAAGAATCTAGACTATATAGCGTTTCGCCAATGTGAAAGTCAATATCTTGCTTCAATTGATGAATCATTTGATTATCTACATACTCGCTATGACTATGGCTAGAGTGACCAAATTGCTTACTATTACAATCAATGGAAATAGACGGCTCATTCCAATTAAAATTCAATGTATTTACGTCACCATATTCTTGGTACATATTTTTGCATTTCAATATGAATCTCTTGAATTCTATTCTTTTTCTCGATTTCCATCAAACAAAAGTAATGTAGGTGTACCTAAAATTTGTCTGAATAGTATAGACATGGCCCGCATGTCATTATCAAAAGGAAATTCATATATAAATTCCTGATCCTCGGTGTTGATGAGCTGCACTTTGACAGCACACTCATCCTCATCATATAGGTCAATATCAACGGAAAATCTACGCCTCATAAGCTCTAATAGATATTGTTTTTTAGATTCGTCAATTGAGTACTCCTTAGTAGTTAAGGACTCTATTTTACCCTCTACAGGTTTCGAAATATGCTCCCATTTAATGCCATAGGTAACACTTATGGCTTCCTTAATAGAAATATGTTGTATCTCTTCGATATAGTAATCTTTACGATTTAATTTCACTTCCTTTGGTACGCTTTCTGGTAAATCACCATACCAACTACCCGTACTTATAATGTCACAAGATACTACGGTACCTATAAATTTATCTGTCACATTTCTTTGCATATACATAGGGACTCCTCCTTTTATTACTTTGTTTAAGTATAATAAATAGGATGTGACAAAAATTCCTCTATATTATTATTTCGTCAAAAATTATTTCTTTACATACTGATTTATATTATAATTAACTTACCATATATGTATCTCATCTCTTAAGGAGCTATCTCTCATGAAAGAATCTACTAACCATACCCTAATTACTAACCCCAAAAACATTATCTGTATCGGTTTAAACTATGCAGACCATATAGAGGAAACTAGTCTTGCTACACATGATTTTCCAGAAATCTTTATGAAAACATCTAATGCATTGGCATCACATCAAGATATAGTTCCCATTCAAGATGAAAACCTTCATTATGATTACGAAGGCGAGCTCGTTATTGTTATTGGTAAGGCGGGTAAAAATATATCTCGCGACCAAGCTAAAGAACATATCTTAGGATATACCATAGGTAATGATGTATCAGCTCGAACCTTACAATTTAGAGGCTCCCAATGGATTCTCGGCAAATCACTAGATAACTTTGCCCCTATCGGTCCTACTATTGTCTCTCCAGATGATTTTGATTTTGACAATGCCACTATTACTACAACAGTAAATGGTGAAATACGTCAACAAGCCAAATTACAACAAATGATGTTTAAACCGGACGCGATTATCGAATTTGTATCCCAGTTTATTACACTACAGGAAGGTGACATTATCTTTACCGGTACACCTAGTGGTGTTGTACTTGGTAAAAATGAAAAACGATATGGTTGGTTAAAATCAGGAGATACCTTATCTATATCGATTAGTGGCATTGGTACCTTAGTAAATCAATTTAAATAGTCCCACCTATATATACTAAAAGAGATTACCTATGATGTGTCTATCCATCATGAGTAATCTCTTTCTTCTTTTTCTATAAGTCTATTTAAATATGATTTTACAATCTAATATGTACTATTTATGTTTCGCTTCAAGATCAAGCATGTATTTCTTGCGTTCAATACCGCCAGCATAGCCAGTTAATTTTCCATTACTACCAATCACACGATGACATGGAATGATAATAGAAATAGGATTATGCCCTACGGCACCTCCTACTGCTTGGGCAGACATCCTATCTTTTCCTTGCTGTTTTGCAATCTCTTTACCTATATCTCCATATGTTGTAGTTTTACCATAAGGTATGGTTTGTAATATGGACCATACAGACTTACGGAACTCTGTCCCCTCTAACTGAATCGGTGGTGTAATAAAAGGCTTTTTACCATTAAAGTATTGGTCTAGCCACATAATAGTTACTTCAAATGGACCTGTCAGTTGCTCTATATACTCCGCATCATCATAACTTGGTGCATGATCTTCATCGATAAAAAACAAATCTGTTAAGTATGATAATGTACCAAGCATAACCATAGTTCCTAATGGGCTTTCATAGGTGTATTTATAATTCATAGTACATTATCTCCTTCTAAAACTAACCTATCATACATAACTTTTTGCAAGTCATATTAAATAATACAGTATTTTTATGAATTTCAAAAGGAGTATGTTAGTTATCCCAATAGTTTATTGTAGATATCATAATCTATATCCTTATATACATTAAATACCACTTGTATTTTTATATTCGTTTCTTTTAAATACGTTCGTACCGTATCTATGGCAATCTGTGCTGCTTCTTCATTAGGGAATCTAAATTCACCAGTAGAAATACAACAGAATGCAATGGAGCGTAAGTTATAAGCATTAGCTAACTTTAAACAGGACCGATAACACGAAGCTAGTTCATCTTTCTCTTATCTGTTACCTCCTCATAAATAATAGGACCTACCGTATGAAGTACATGCTTTGCGGGCAAATTATACCCATAGGTCATACGAGCCACACCCGTTCTTTTCAGGCATCTCCATATACTCAGTCATTCTAGCACATTCCATACGAAGCTCAATACCAGCAAAGGTATGGATTTCATTATCGATACACTTATGATTTGGAGCAAAGCATCCAAGCAATTTATTATTGGCTGCATTTACAATAGCATCTACAGATAATCGAGTAATATCTCCTTGCCACAAATAAATCTGAGGCTCTCGCTCTTCCATATCACTAATCGTTACGAGCCCCTTTTCATGGGCCAATATGTTTAAATATTCGGACTCTATCTTCATCCATTCAATAGACATTCCACCAGCAGGGCGAATATTACATAAAGATCTAAAGAGAGTAAATTGCTCTTCTTCATTCACATAGGGATATCTATATGTTCGTTATGCCTCTCATTGTATTCTGCTACTAAGCCTTCAACTAAATAGCGTAACCGTTCTTGCTGTGTCATATGTAACTCCTTTTAGTATAGACTATACGTTCACCTAATATATAACAAAAAACTGCTAGCACATTATGTATATGCTAGCAGTAACTTTACTGTGATTATATTATACTATATTATATTCAGTTTTAAGGTCTTACAAATGCTTGCCCCCCATGGTTGACGAGGACATCCCCATCTAAAACCTTTGTGGTAACATTTTGTAGACTACCTTGGATTTGGCTCATCATGAATCGATAACCAGGACTATTCAAATGTTTTGTTAAGGCGTCTTGATCACTATAAATTTGGATAATATACCAATGATTTTTTACATTTCTTTCACGAAGCACATAACCGGCCTTATAACCAGCATCGTCTCGAACAGCACGTTCTATGTCTAGTTGATATTGACGTTGTACTGTATCGATATCATTGCTATTAACAGTAAACTCTGTCAAAGTCACTATTGCTTTACCATCATTGACAATAGATAAAGCATCTTCTTTCAAACACACTCGTACTTTTACGATTTGAACCAGCAAAAGGATTTGCGATGTGTATCAATGGCACTATAATCTACTACTTATGATTGGATATTTAGATACATCCAGATTTGTAACTGTACTCTGTGGTAATTGATAGCTACCCTACACTAGGTGCTGTGTCTAAACCTTCATCCCGTTCCATAACATGCAAAGGACGTGCTTACGTAATACTGCAATAGCAATTTAATCCTAAATAATCTTTACATATATCTTGATAGCTTTTCAGCAAACAAACCAATACGCTTATAAGTTAACAGATTACATACTTTTGTGTAAAGTGTCCAAATCTACGATAAAAGAAATTAAATGTTAAATATGCTGGTCATTGTGCCCATATTTAGGCATGCGACGAAATATATTTTTATGGATAGTTCTTTATGATCCAAAGATACCCTTTTCTAATTCTTATTACATACAATGATCAACTACATGAGAGTATTATCTTTGATAAATCAAATCTGCTCTTGCTCTTCCATATTCATATGGGAGACATGAATATTACATAAAGTCAAAGAGAGTAAATTGCTCTTCTTCATTCATAGGATCTCTATATGTTAATCTCTCAATGTATTCTGCAACTAAGCCTTCAACAAATAGCGTAACCGTTCTTGCTGTGTCATATGTAACTCTTTTATAGACTATACGTTCACCTAATATATATCAAAACTGCTAGCCATATATATGCTAGCAGTAACTTTCTGTGATTATATTATACTATATTAATTCAGTTTTAAGGTCTTACAAATGCTTGCCCCATGGTTGACGAGGACATCCCCATCTAAAACCTATTGTGGTAACATTTTGTAGACTACCTTGGATTTGGCTCATCATGAATCGATAACCAGGACTATTTAAATGTTTTGTTAAGGCGTCTTGATCACTATAAATTTGGATAATATACCAATGATTCTTTCACGAAGTAATCCGCATATCGCGTCCCGTTCATATCGAGTTGATATTGTCGTTGTACCGTATCGATTTCATTGCTATTAACATCTGTTAATGTCACTACTGTTTACCATCATTGACAATAGATAAAGCATTTTCTGCAAACAATAGTACAGACTGTATGCGTCTTAGGTTTTACGATTTGTTAATTTAGAACCTACTTCATTAACAACCTTTTGATAATGATCAGATGCGATGTGTTTCAATAGCAGGTAAAAATCTACTATAAATCTCCTACATAAGGCAGATGGATCAAAATTTACATGCGCTACATTCATAGATAATGTATTAGGTTCACACTCCATAGATGCTGTCAGATTAGCTACACCTGCACTATTATATGTGCCCTGTAACTCTGTAGGAACTTGTAGCGATAGCATGCCTACAACCTTGGTGCTGTGTCTAAACCTTCATCACGTTCCATAACAAGAGCCGCAAAGGATGTACTAACACCTAATACAGCAATAGCAGATGTAATTATTTTACGTTTTAATAATGTTCTATTCATAGACGTTCTTAAATACCCTATAGTATGTCAAGATTACAATGTAATATATTCTACTATTGTACCATGTTCTTCAATAAGTTTAACTAAGTCTTTTCCCTGTAGCCATACTGTAGCATCATTTTGATTTGGATGTATACCGATTAGATTATCTTTATAATCCGCATCAATATAGTAATGAACTTTCCGTGCTTCATCGTGAAGTAAGCAGAATGGAGATACGTGACCTGGTTTAATCTTTAATATATCCCATAGCTCTTCTTCAGAGCCAAAAGAAATCTTTTTCAGATTATGGTCCTTACGAAACTGTTTTAGATCCACACGCTTAGATCCACGAACGGTAATCAAATAATAATGTTCCCGTTTATGGTCTCGAATAAATAAATTCTTCGCATCCCACTCAGGATATGGCAACCCTACATTAGGCTTATCGTCCATACTAAATAGCGGTGCGTGATCCGTAATTTCGAAATCGATATGATGGTCACGTAAACAATCATATACGCCTTGTTTGTCTAACATGTAATACCTCTAATATAATTTGGTGAAAGTAAACATCATAGTGAAAGCAACTATATATGTGTTAATTATACACCAATCTTATTCTGAGACTGTATAGATTCCATCAAATACAAATAATTCAGGATGTTCATGTACAAATGTATCTTCATAGATTCCATCATATTCATAGACTACATCGTCTTTTTTATCTAGAAAATCGAACACTTCATTTTCCCAGTCTTTTAAAATAGTCCATCGTTCTTCCTCTATCAAATGGGATGGACCCACCAAAGTAATCGATTACGGATTGTAAATTATCTGCTAGTATATCCATCTTGAAGAGGCGTAACCCAGCAAGAGCATCTTCCCATACAATGCCTGTAGAGTTATAGAAAAACTGATGATGTCCACCATTATTAACCTCAGCGAAATACCAGCATATAGCGTTAAGATATCTTTGCTCTACGGTGAAACCTTTTGCAGATTCTAAATAGTCATCATACGAACCATAAATATTGATAGTCCAATAGGCAGGCTCATTTATAGTCCACATATCATCTGTAGCTAAAATTTCTTCTACAGTGATCGTTCGTTGACGAGGTACACCTTCTCTTTTCTTCTTTTCTGCTATATACTTGCTATAGTTTAAGCATAAATCAGGATAGTCAACTTCACATTTTTCAAAATCCATTTGTAAACGGCACATATCCATGACTTCAAAGCAGTATTCCTTTATATCATTGCGACCTTCTTTAGTCGCTAATCGTACACCATTATCTACTAAAGCTAACATCTGTTGCATATTCTCTGATGTATAAGCCTCATGATTAGTAGAAGCAATAGAGCCATGGGAGTAAGCACAGCGATAATACCACACTGCATCTCTATGTTCTGTATCGATGGCTTTAAATACTTTAATAGCTTCTTCTGGTTTATCGTTATTGTTATAGGCTCTACCAAGCTCGCCTAATAAAGGTACAGATAAGTTATCGATGCCAACCCCCGTCAATACATCGATAATGATTTCCTCTTGACCGATATCATTAAGATCTTTAATAGTTTGTAACTGTTCAGCATCAGACAAAGATAAAAACTGTTCAACACTTAAAGACATACAATACACGTCCCCTCATAGCACAAATATGTATATGAACTCATCTTATCATAATAATAACAAACAACACAAAACAATAAATTACAGATTTTAAAATAATAGTTTATGACAAAAAAAGACTATTTAACTAGCTACCAAGCCATACGACAAATACAGGAGTACCTTCATCATCATCAGAAACATCGTCGGCATCGTCAGTATCGAATTCATGGTCATCATAGGCTAGATTTTCAAAGAATACATGATCACCGAGTTCTTTATTGGCCATTAAGTTATGTAGCTTGAAAAGAAGCTCTTCAGTAGTAAAGTACTGGCCATTATCTGCTTTTAGGCGAGCATAGATTTCAACTTGCCACATACCATCTTCTTTATCGTATTCTTCTAATTCATCGTCTTCGTACAAGTATTCATTAGAGTGAAGCTGACTTTTACTTTCAATCCATGCTTCATAGCTTACAAGAATTTCAGGCTCTACTAATGGCGGTAAATTATCACGATTAACATTATGCTCTTCTAAGCATTCATAAAACGCCTTAAGAAACTCTTCTCTAGTATAAGTAGTTTTATTGAAAACCCAAGGAATTCCCTTAAACTCATGATAATAACCTTCATATATTTTATTACCATCTTTATCAGTACCGAGATATTCAATCTGCTCAGTATTCTCATCCTTGTTAAACAGTTTTTTTATGGCATCAAAAATCATAGGATAATCCTCCTTGTCATCCTTTGAACTAATAGAGGTTAATAGTACTCTACTACTTCACAACACCAAACTAATCTATGTATCTAAAGTAGCTCTTTTGCCATTTTTATGGCAATATATCAGCCATCAATAGCAAAGTAATTTAAATCTTCAAACTCATCGTCCCAAAATTCAAAGCAAAATATATGCGTATAATCAAAGGTTTGTTCACAATAGGTTACAGTACCTAGCTCTGGTTCAATTTGAGGGATACCGATCCGTTCTTTCACATCATCTATAGTAATAGATTCATCATACATTTCTTGAATGTCTTCAAGCATAAAAGCAGCAATCTTATCAATATTTCTTATGGTAATTTTTGGCAAGAACTTTTACAGTATCTAAATAATCACCTGATGGTTTCTCATCCCAACAGAATTCTAAGCCTTCATAAAGAAGTCTATAATCACAATATCTCTCATTATATACGAGTTCATTTTCACTCATAGGCATCCTCTCTCTCATCACAATGCTTTGATTTCAAAATTACTAAAATACTTTCTCAATATTTTACACGAATGCTATATAAAATAACGTAGCCCAAAGCACAGAAGTATATACTTTCTAAGTATATAGTAAAAGCCCCTCGCATAAGCGAAGGGCTAATCTATTATATATCTATTAGTTAGCTACCACAGCATGTATAGAATACAGGTATACCATCTTCGTTATCTATAAGCCCGTAACCTTCACATTCATGGCCTTCGTATTCAATACCTTCAAAGAATACGTGATCACCTAGTTCTTTATTAGCCATTAGATTATGCAATTTAAAGAGCAACTCTTCTCTTGTAAAATATGTACCATTATCAGCTACAAGATGAGCCATGATTTCTACTTGCCACATACCATCTTCTTTATCCTCTTCAAATAGTTCTTCATCGGTTACACGTTCATTATCAAAAGTTGGTCTGTACTTTCAATCCAAGCTTCATAGGTTACTAGAATTTCCGGTTCTTCTAATCTATCGTCGTCTGCTTCATCATCTACATATTTCTCTACTTCTTTATGGTATTCTTTAGAAAACTCTTCTCTGCTATATGTTTGCTTATTAAATACCCAATGTACTACATCATATGTAGGATACTTATCTTCTTCGCATTCATTAATATCTCCAGTAACTTTACCTTCTGTAGTAACTTTATCTTCTATAGTATCTTTGCTATTTTTCTTATCAAAGACATTCTTAATAGTTTCATATACCAAAGGATAATCCACCTTGTACTCTTTTGGCTTAATTTTAAATAGGTGATATTTTACCACTTCACAGCACCAAACAAGCTGTTTATCTAAATGGGCTTCTTTCGTCATTTTATGCCTGTTTCTATTAATTGTAATGCCTTCTGTACATGTTCAGATTCATAGCTTTTACCATACCCTAGCATCCCATGAGCATAGCCACAACGATAATACCAAGACCAATCGCGATGTGCCTCATCGATACGTTCAAATAAATCAATAGCCTCTCTGCGCCAGTATTGTTATACATACGTCCTAAGGCGCTTAACAATGTAGGCGACAAATTATCAATGCCTATGTTAGTTAATAACTCCATCGCACGCTTGAAATCGATACCCTCTTGTTCATTAAGGAGCTTAACCTTTTCCACATCACTTAATTCTTGAAACTCTTCATCCGTAATGTCTTCTATACTGAAATATAAGTTCTTAATAAAGTCACCAAAGTTATCTGCTAACAGAGTAATTGAGTAATCACATTCTTGGTCTACACGAACTACCTTAGGTTCACCGGTTGGACCGCACTCACGATAATCGAGGAAAATCATGTCGTGACCGCCGGAAATTGTATCGGCTACAACGATACCGATAGGGGGATATTTTACTTTTGAAATCCAAAATTCATTACCCATCTCACCTAAAAGAGAGTATTTTTTATCTCTATCGATGCCATATATTCCTGTTATATATACACAATCGTCATCATCGTTAATAAAACAATTCTTATTTACTACACCACCATTATGGTTTTTAAGTAGCTCTATATATGCTGCAGGCAATGTATAGCCTAGCTCAGATTCAGCATCCTTAATATCCTTATCCGTAACAGGTTTACCTATATAGGATTCAAATGCATAATCAACATCGTTCCAAAATTCGGTCCAATCAAAGTCTTTTAGATTATTCATAATACTCTCTCCTAGTTGCATAGATTATCTTAATCAAATGGTTTCTCATCAGTGGAATATTCTTTAATTAAAGCTTTTATCCTACGTCGTATCAAAATGGTATCAACCATATAGGAAGCAATGATATAAGGAAATGCATTTATAATCGCTATAGGTGCTAATATAACTGCTACTCGCAATAGGTCAAGTGAATATGCATACCACTTAAAATCGACGTTATTTAAAATGGGTATGACATAGTCAAAGACTTTTATCTCCCATTGCATTAGCGGGTTTAATTCTTCACTTGTTCCTAATAGCCAAACGAAACTTATGGCAAAGATCAATGCATATAATATGCCAACTGGAATCAATATCTTCGCTCTCTTTTTTAACAGATCACGGCAAATCTCATCTTCTTCCTCTGGTGTTACATCGTATACCATATTACATTCTATCTGAATCCGTCTAAATCGATAGCGAATATACTTATACAAAAGGTTATTCGGTGTATATAACATAATATGCTCCACATATACGTCATAATGGGGAAAACATTAAAAATATATCAGCCATCTATGGCAAAATAATGCAAATCTTTAATTAGTCATTTTCAGTATCCTTTACATATCTTTCTGTCTCAGGTCTTAGATCTAACACGATTTCCCAATCATCTAATGATGGGACCTTATGATGTGCAATAAAATCTTCTATTATCTGTAATACCTCTTGATGTCCCAGTTCATTTTTACCATATATGATGGCGCCTCGATCACCATCATTAGTTACACTAAGCTCTATATGTAATAAATCGGTATCTTGATCACTACAAACCTGTACAAAGTTATATAGTTTATTATCTATGGAGATTGCCTTTGATGGAGAAATAACTACAAAGTCTTGCTCTTGATCCTCAATAGCATATAGATTTTGTTCAACTTCATTCAGTGTAATACCTTCATATTTATAGGTGCCTACATCAATGGACCAATCCATATATGTTTTCTCAAATATATCTGTCATATGTATTGTCTCTCCTTTACGATATACACTAAAATAAGGTTTCTAATTGACCTGCCATATCGGACATAAACTCATCAAATTTACAAAGCTCTCGTAGTTCTTGATGTTCTATATCATAACAAGAAATCTTTTTAGACTTAGGGTCCCATACAATTTGCCACTCGTTATACTCGCCCAGTTCTTTAGATAAACGTAATAGATTACGACGACCTAATTTAAATGGAATCGTATCAATCAGTGGGAAGAACTCTATAGATATAAAATCGGAGTCTGGTAATTCAAAGTAAAGATGTTCACCTTCTAAAAAATTCACTAATGCTTTTGGTAATTTAAATGGCTTTAACTGATCCATTTTATTTTGTATATCATGGAACTCAGCAGGCTCTAAGGATTTAAAATACTCTGCCATTTCCATATCGCCTTTTTCAATAGCAATGCTATAGGGACGCATACCATCCTTTTCCGTGATGGTCACATCAGCGCCATGTTCTACCAAGTATTTACACATCTGTAAATCTACATACCGAGCCGCTACGCACAATGGGGTTGGCTTAAAGGGATATACAGAATCAGGCTTATTGTAGTTAATATCTACACCATTATGAATAAAGAAATCTAGAACCTCATAATTTCTATCTGTAATGGCATTTCTGAAAGCTTTACCGCCATACTTCTGTACAGTATGGCCTAAGTCATGAATAATCTGTAAATGATTATATTTCTTGCCATATAAGGCAGCTCGAAAGGCATCTACTTTTACACGGTTCAAGGCGTGAAAATTAGCACCATGAGTCACAACATAGTCGATAATCTCTTTATTACCATACCGTACAGCTAATAAGAAACTTGGATTTTCTTCATCATTAAGATTAGCGCCATTCTCCACTAACCATTGAATACTTGGCAAGCAACACATAACAAGAGCTAATTCTAAAGGTGTATGCTCACTATACTCACCAATTTCTATAGGTTTATTAATATCCCAACCATTGGCTAATGCATTTTCTAAAGCGCTAATATTTCCTGTTACAATATCTGTTACGATATGAGGCACAGATTCAAATGTACCTAAATCTTTTAACTGTATCATGTCACTCTCCCATGAACTATATATTTAAAATGATTATCACTAATTACATTATATTACATTTATAAGTATGAGTGTATAGTAAAAGCCCTTCGTATAAGCGAAGGGCTTAATTATTATTTTTCTATTTCAATTCCATGAAGATATGCAAATTTAATCATAGCAGAGCCATAAAACTCACTTTTATCTAATGAAATATTTTCTTTTGGCATGTCTTTCAACTGATTATAAAAGTCAATATACATACTTCTTAACTCAGAATTTTTGATTATTTTATTAAAATATTGTTGAGCTTTATCTTTTCCACCATAATGATAAATATAATATGGTAGATTATAATCGTTTATATCTCCCTCTATAAGTTTTTCAATATTACGTTCTGTATCTTCAAAACCTGCAAATAGCGGTATTATATATTCCTCACATAACTTGCTAACTTCATCTACAGTATATTGATAGCTAGCACCTGCTAATTGATACCAATGCCATTCCGTTCTATTTAACAAACGACCTAATTCTCCGCCATATACAAACCCGTTATGAATATTAGCTTTTTTCATAGATTTAGAATAAATGGCAATATGTGGAACAAACTCTACGCTATCTGCATAGTTATTTCTATTAGCTTGAAAGTAGATTTCAAAGATGAGGTCTTTATTCTTAGAGGTTTTCTTTAATTTCTGACCTTTACTAACTACCTTAAAATCAGGAAATTTACTTGCTATCTCCTGCCAAGCTTTTTCACATAACTCTCTAGGTTTCAAAATTGTAAAAGTCCTCCTAAATAGTACTGTATTTCTTTTAAAGATTACTTTCAATAACTATAACAGATGTATATTAAAGTATTCCCTTTTCCCAAGCAATACATGAGTTTAAAACTCTAATGCATCTTTACTAAAGTTTATAAGATCAACTTCAATATTATGAATTATTTTAATCCAATCATCTTGTTTAATCCAATTATCAAAGCATACGTCAACGCTATCTCTTTCAGTATTATCTGATGCATCTATAATAGGATATACTTGATTAAAATAAGAAACTAAAACATCAAAATCTGGACTATAAACTCGTAATGGCTTCCTATAACAATGCCAATCCTTCCAATTTGGTGAGGAATTAGAGGTATCAGTAACTTTTAGAGGATTAAAATCTAAGCGTATATGCTCACCTAACGGTGCATTAAGCCTTAACTCCATATACTCTTGTTTTTTATAATCCATTGGTTTTAGCCAGGCCATATATAGTTAACTCCATAAACTTATAATACAAGGTATTATTTTATTTCTTTATTCCTAGTGTGCAAATCCATTATATCGTGCGTTATCATGAGAGTTAATACTGGATTCCTCTACGCTCTCAATACCTATAAAATATTATATCAATCTTTCTCTTCCCTATATCTAGCATAATTTTATCGGTAAAAAAATAGGGTTATTTTTTTACATGATACACCATATCCCCGCTATTCCAAATATACATAATGACAGATACTGGAGGTTTTTCATCAATCCAAAGCCAACCTGTATATGTAGTTGTATTGGCAAAATATCCTTCCGTAATTATTTCAAATTCTGAGTCTACATACTCATTCATAAAATCACGTAAACAAATGGACTTTCCATTAAATCGACCTTCACCTAAGGTTTTGTTAAATATTAGTACCTTACATAAGTCCACATCACAGTCTTTAAAAGATATTTCACCAGAAAATGCTCTTTCTTCACCATCTACCAATTGATATAATTCGTCAACTGTTAACGTCAATGTTCTATTATGAATTCTGATTCTACTTACTTTACTACCATAAAGACTAAAAAGGATGTTACTCTTTCTATCATGTATAAAATCCATAATATTCCTCACATAATTAGAGCTAAAACTGTAATCCATGGCCAGTGCTAATGCTTACTGCGTCGCTTCGCTTCTAGAAATCAAAGCCAGCGCCTAAACGTTGATTAAGTGAACACCAAGTATATCAAGTAGTTGCGTTTGTATGTGGAATATATCCACATACTTTTTAACGATAGCATAAGGTTATCGTTAAAAGGTATTACCTCGACAAACTGAGAGTTGTTATTTAGTTTATAATCGTATTGTTTTATTAGCTATATCTTCTACAAACCTCTTATCGTGTTCCACAAATATAAGTGTAGGTTTTGCTTCTTTTATAATTTCCTCAATCTGTATTCTTGATATTACATCTATATAATTCAGTGGTTCGTCCCAAAGAAATATATGAGCCGGCTTTGATAAACTTACAGCAATTAAAACTTTCTTTTTTTGTCCATCGCTATAGTTCTTCATATCTATTTCAAATAATTCTCTTGCAAAATCTAATTTTCTAAGAATTGTTTTGCACAATGTTTCATCAACACCTTGCTTATGAATATACTCATTTAGGTGGCCTGTTAAATTGGATGTATCTTGGGGAATATATGATATTTTTAAATTACTTGCTAATTTTACATCACCTAGAATACTCGTGATTTAGACCTAATAAAATTTTAATCAAGGTTGATTTTCCGCTACCATTACCCCCATATATAGCCACTATATCACCTTGCTTTATATCAAAATTTACATCGCTTAATATCTGTCTTTCTCCATAATATAATGATAAATTTCTAACCAATATTAGAGGATTTTTGTGGTGATGTAACGGATGCAATAATAGACTTTCCTTTGTTTCAATATCTTTTAGTAAATTCTGTTTTTTTCTTCTATTGCCTTATTTTGTCTATTCTCCAAATTCTTAGATTTTTCATCATCTTAGCTGACTGATGACCTATATGCCCCTTGTCTGGTTTTACACCTGATACTTTCACGCCGTTTTTAGTATTTTCAACTTTATCAGACCAAATTTGACTTTGTCTTGCGGCTTCTTTTAATCGTTTAATATCTTTTCTTAATTTTTCGTTTTCACTAATTTCAAATTGATCTTTCATCAATTTGTTTTCATGCCATGATGTAAAATTTCCTGATTGAACATCAATAGAATTCCTGTTAATAGAAATAATATGATTGATACAATCATCTAAAAAATCTCTATCATGTGATATAAGTAAAAAACCTTTTTTATTTTTCAGATATTCACTTACAATTTTCTCCCGTCCATATCTAAATGGTTTGTTGGTTCATCTATAAGTAAAACCATCTTCTCTTGTAAATAAAATAGCTAAAAGAATTTTTGTTTGTTCTCCTTTAGAAAGCGTTTCAAACTCTTCTGTAAACAAGGTTCTCATCTACCTTTAGCAAATGAAGTTCTCTAAATAATTTCCATTCTTCCTCATCTGATATTAGTTCTTTATATAACTCAATTCCTAATTTTGAAGTATCACTTAAATTGGGTGGGAATTTAATAAAATCAACATCCTGACTTATTTTACCTTGATAAGTTTCTTGATTTAAAAGTAACTTAAATAGAGTTGATTTACCTATTCCATTTCTTCCTATCAATCCTATTTTCCAGTTTGTATCAAATGAAAATGATACATTTTCAAATACAGGGTTTACATAACCATAATATGAGAAAGTAAGGTTTTCAATTTTAATTGTTGACATAAAAACAATCCCCCCTTAAATTCAAATTTGATTATTTCTTTAGTTTTGGTACAGGTAAATCATCATACATTGAATTAAATAAGCCATTTAAAAATTCTTTGTTGTCAACATCATCAACCAATAGCATTTCCTTTGCTCCATCATATGGTAACTCATACTTTGCATTTGGCATATATGCTATTGCGGATTTAACAGGTTTCACTAAGAACCTATCATCATAAATTCCACCAACAATTTTTCCGCGATAATAAACAATGTATTCTCCCATCATTGATCTATATGTTATTTCTTCCAACTCTGATAGTTGTTCTAAAATAAAATCTAAATATTCTTTACTTGAAGCCATAACCTGTGCCTCCAAAAAATTTTAATTCGTCTACACTATTTTAATAATTATATTAGATCTATATGTTGGGACTTCAGTTTACAGTAGCACGCCAATCATTCTTCACTTCGCTCTAATTCTTGGACATCCCTGCCCAGTGCTAATGCTCACTGCGTCACGTTATTCCTAGTAAGCAAAGCCACCGCTTCGACATGAGCGGTCATTGGGAACATGTCTACTGGTTGTACTTCTTGTAGTTCATAGCCGTAGTGTGTGAGAATTTCAATGTCTCGAGCCATGGTGGCTGGGTTACAGGATACGTAGACAATGCGTTTTGGTTCCATGCTAGCTGCGGAGGTTAGTACTTCTTCTTTACAGCCTGCTCGAATTGGATCGAATACGATAACGTCTGGTCGTACGCCAGCGTTGTAGAGTTTTGGCATTTCTACGGCCGCATCAGCGACGATGAATTCAGTATTGTCATAGCCATTATTTCGGGCATTTTCACGAGCATTGATAATGGCTGGCTCTACGATCTCAATGCCGATAACATGTTTCGCTTTATGAGCCAAAAACAGTGAAATGGTACCCGTACCACAATACGCATCGATAACGGTTTCATCACCTTTAAGGTCCGCATACTCAAGAGCTTGGTCGTAAAGTACTGTAGTTTGTTCAGGATTCACTTGGAAGGAATGAATGTGGGACAATGTAAACTCAATCCTTAATATGATCTGTAATCGTCCCATCCCATAGAGGGATATTATTTTAGGGGCCTAATATAACATTTGTACGCTTCCTATTTACATTATGAACGATAGTTTCTACTTGAGAAATTCGTTCTGTTAATTTTTCTACCCACTTTTCTCGGTGTGGTAAGTAGTCTGTAGCAGTTACAAGGATAATCATCCATCCAGATTGTCCGATACGACCGATAACATGACGTAGTACACCCTTACCAGTATGTTCATCATACGGTTCGATATCAAACTCTTTAGCAATTTGATAACATGCTTGAGCGATGATATTATTCCCTTCATCTTGAATAGGACAGTTTGTACCTTGCACGATATCGTGAGATCCCATCGCATAGAATCCCATTTGAATATCACCTTTAGTACCGCCTACAGGCATTTGCATCTTATTGCGATATGCCCATGGGTCTTTAGGGCCTAATGCAGGTTCTTAACAAGGTCTGGATTTTGATGACCAATGCGCTCTATAACGTCCTTCACCTTTTGTGTTTTTAGTGAAAGCTGCCCTTCATAGGTAATGTGCTGTAGTTGGCAGCCTCCACAGAATCCATAAAGATCACAACTTGCATCGATACGATTGGGAGCCATCGTAACAATTTCTAAGAGGCGCCCTGTAGCATAGGTTTTTTTTACCATATCAATAGCTACTCTTACAGTTTCTCCAGGTAGGGCAAAAGGCACAAAAGACAGTAAAGTCATCTACACGACCTACCCCTTCACCGCTGCTACCGATGCCATGAATAGTTACCAATACTTCATCACCAAACTTAACAGGCGCATTTAAAATAGCCTGTTGTTTTTTTTAGATAATTGGCCGTTTATAGCTTGCGGTGAATTAGAGCGATTACTTCTTCTATGTTGTTTAGATTGTTTTTTACGAGATGTACGATTTGTACCGTTCATTACGCGTCTCTTTTCTTCCAAATTTTAATCATACCTGTCACAATAAGAACGAAGAATACAGTGCCGAATTTAACGAGTAATTCTTCACCTTGAATATATGGCATAAGAAGTGGATCTTCCACAATCATTTCGCCTGCAACCCAGCCAAGGAGTGCACCACCAGCCCAAAGAATAGCAGGGAATTTATTAATAATTCGAGCAAATAATGTAGAGCAAAATACGATAATTGGAACAGTAATTAACATACCTGCAATAACAAGCTCTAAATGACCTCTAGCGGCCCCTACTACACCGATGACATTATCAATACTCATCATAGCATCAGCTACAATAATCGTCCAAATGGCACCCATTAAGGAATTCTTAGCTTCGATATGTGCATCTTCATCGCCACCTTTTAATAATTGAATGGCAATCCATACAAGTACAAGGCCACCACCTAAGTGAATAAGAGGAATTAAAGTAAGAGCTTCCACTAAAAGAGTGGCAAATAGAAGGCGCATTACAATGGCACCTACTGTACCCCAGATAACAGCTTTCTTTTGTAGTTCTGGAGCTAGCTTACCTGCTGCCATACCAATTACTACAGCATTATCGCCAGCTAATAAAATATCAATCAAAATTATTTTACCAATGGTTACCCACGTGGCAACTTCTAAAAATTCCATTCTATACTTACCTCAATTCAGTCTACTAATTCAATAACTATCCCTTAACTATACCATAATTTTTCTATTTTCTCACCTAAAAAGAGAGGTATGAGTTTACATAAAAAAATCTCTCCTCCTATGATTAGGAGAAGAGATATAATCTATTATTTCTTGAGCTTTTTAGCTACCAAAGATGCCCCTACTACGAGTATTACTGCAGCAATTTTGATGAATAGTGCATATGGTTCAACACTATGAGCAATCAATGTATCCTCTACTGCCATACCAGCACCTACCCAGCCAAGGATACCGCCGCCAACGTATAGGATAATTGGGAAGCGTTCGATAACTTTCACAAATAAAGTACTGCCATAAATGATGATTGGTACAGTTATGAGCATACCAATAGCTACCATTGTCATATGACCACCTGCAGCACCAACTACACCGATAACATTATCGATACCCATGATACCGTCAGCAATAACAATAGTTGTAATGGCTGCGCGTAAATTATCCTTAGCTTCGATATTATGCTCGCTTTCATCATCAGCAACCAGCTTGTATCCAATCCATAAGAGGAGGATACCACCTATTAAACGAAGTGCAGGAATATTGTTCAATGCCTCTACAAATAGGGAATGCCATAACAAGGCGTAAAATAATGGCACCGGCTGTGCCCCAGAAGATAGCTTTCTTCTGTAAATGTGCTGGCAAGTTACGAGCTGCCATACCAATTACAATGGCATTGTCACCAGCAAGTAAGATGTCGATAACGATGATCTGAAGCATCGCTAATAAACCTTGTACAGATAAGATGTCCAATGTATCCTCCTTAGAATATAACTATAGTATATATATTATAATCGATATAGTTCAGTAGTGTAAAATTCAATTTGTAAAATATATATTCATTTTTAGCATACTCCATTCATATTAATATGAGAAGCATAACACTACAAATAGAAGTTCTAGGATATAAAAAATCATTAATTATAGATCCATAATAGAGTAATCAATACTATATATTTAATTCCCAATTCTCAAGGAATTTATCTATTAAATTAGACTACTTTATGATATCGTATAATATATCATTAATAAGGGAGGTAAATATGTATCAAACATATTCTATATTACAAAAGTTATGGTTGTTCATTAAGCTATTTACTCCTATGTGCATAACGCAATTTTCCCTTATAGGTGGTACATTTATAGCCATCTTTTTAACGGGACAATATAGTACAATAGATTTAGCTGGGGTTGCTACGGGGTATAATTTATGGCTCCTCTTCTATATCTTTGCACAAGGAACGTTGTTAGGTATCACACCAATTATTTCTCAACTATTAGGAGCTAAGAAAACCGATGATATTTCAACAATCTTTTATCAAGGTCTGTATATCGGTACAGGCCTAGCATGTATCATTTTAATAATTGGTCTCTTAGGCCTTACGTCCTCTTCTGACAGCATTAAATCTGGAACCTGCCGCAGCTGAGGTATGTATTAGTTACCTGAAAGCATTTGCCATAGGTCTATTCCCACTACTTTGGGTTAATACATTGCGCAATACCGTCGACAGTCATGGATTAACACATTATTCTATGGCCATCGTATTTACTAGCTTTATTGTGAACGTATTTTTGAACTACGCACTCATCTTTGGGCATTTCGGATTTCCAGAGATCGGTGGTGTCGGTGCTGGCTATGGTATAGCCGGTACTTGTTGGACTAACTTTATTCTCTTTAGCTTAGTATTACTATTACATCCAAAGCTAAAGGGATATCGTATCTTTAAAGACTTCAGTAAACCAAGTTTTCACTACATCCGCGAACAGCTACATATAGGTATTCCTATTGGCTTTTCCATATTCTTAGAAGCTAGTATCTTTAGTATTGCTGGACTCTTGATGGTTCACTTTGGATCCGCCGTCGTATCTGCTCATCAATCTGTTATTTCCTTTACCAATGTATTCTACTGTTTACCTCTTAGTATCGCTATGGCCTCTACCATTGCAGTTGCATATGAACTTGGGGCAGGTCGTAAACAAGAGGCTATCCAGTACTCTTATATTTCTCGCATCTTAGCCATTGTATTGGCTATCATGATTTGTACATTTACGTTTACTAATATGGACGCTATTGCAGATCTCTTTACAAATGATGATGAAGTATACAAGCTTATCTACAGTTTCCTTGGATACGGCGTATTCTTCTCTGCTATCGATGCCATTGGAACCCCTTTACAAGGTATATTGAGAGCCTATAAAGATGTAAAAGTAGTTCTTTATATCTCCCTCATATCCTATTGGGGCGTATGCTTCCCAACCGCCTATATTCTCGCTAATAATCCTAATTACGGACCATTTGGCGTATGGATTGGATTACTTGCTAGTGTACTAGTAGCAGGTGTATTGTTCACTTGGCGTACTTGGTACATCCAGCGTCAACCAAAATAAATAACAAACTTATACAGTAAAAGAGCATCTGAAATAAGATGCTCTTTTTTATTTCAACATATCTTGTTTTTTTACCTTAGACATGCGGAAGAAATTATATAGTGTTTCTGCCGTCTTATAGTTCATAGATTCCACCTTTGAAAGTTCATCAATAGATGCCTCTTTCATGGCCTCTAAACTATTGAAATGTGCCCACAAGGCTTTGCGGCGTTTAGGGCCAATCCCTTCAATGTGATCTAAAATGGATTCCAAATTACGTTTTCCCACGTAGCTTACGATGGTACGTAATAGCAAAGCGATGGGCTTCATCACGTATTTGTTGAAGTAATTGAAGCTCTGGTGTGTGATGGCTTAAGATGATACTTTCAGATTGTCCTTCTACAAAGACCTCTTCAATACGCTTAGCTAAAGAGATAACAGGTACATCGGTAACACCTACACTGCGAATCAACGGCAATGCTGCATTGAGCTGCCCTTTACCACCATCGATAATAATGAGGTCTGGCATAGGCCAATCTGTTTCATTACCATAGCGTCGTTCCATAATTTCAGCCATAGACTTAAAGTCATCAGGTTTACCTTGCGTAGTTTTCAATTTAAAGCGACGATACTCCTTCTTCGCAGGCTTTCCGCCTTCAAAGACAACCATAGACGCCACCGTTTCGGCCCCCTGTGTATGGGAAATATCAAAGCATTCCATACGCTCTGGTAAGCGCGGCAAGTCTAGGACTTCAGCTAGTTTTTTTACAGCCCCACCGGTCTTATCAATTTGGTGTTGCCACTGACGACGACGCTCTTCTAGGAAGGTTTCTGCATTCTCATGGCCATTTTGATCATGTCCATCTTATAACCACGCTGTGGCACAGATACGTCTACATTCTGACCTTTAAGCTGTGTAAACCATTCCTTTAACAAGTCTCTATCGGTGCTATCCATAGGTAATAATAATTCCTTTGGAATGAAGTTTGTATCTCCATAGTATTGCTTGATAAAGTCCGTCATGATAGTTTCTTGACTATCTCCATCATGTTGTACAAAGTAGTTCTCACGGCCTAATAGTCGGCCACCACGGATGAATAATAACTGTACACAAGCCATCGAGGTATCCACTGCAATACCTAACACGTCTAAGTCGCCACGCTGTGTAACCATGCGCTGTTTTTCTTGGATTTTTTCTATACTAGTTAGCTGATCTCGAAAGCGTGCTGCATCTTCAAAGCGTAAGTCTTCTGCAGCAAGCTCCATCTTCTCTTTAATTTCCTTCAGCAAAGGAATAGGCTTGCCTTCAAAGAGCTCTATGATTTCATCGATATACTTTCGATAATCCGATACGGAAATCTTGTTAAAGCACGGTGCTTCACAGTAATGCATGTGGTACTGTAAACACGGTCTCTCTACCTTCATAGACTTACATGTCCTGAGTGGATAGTACTGGCGTATTAATTTCAATACCACATGTACAGATGTTACATCTGTAAAAGGGCCAAAGTACTTGGCTCCATCGCGTTCTAGTCGGCGTGTCATATATACACGTGGGTAGTCCTCTTGTACTGAATATTTTTACATACGGATACGTTTTATCATCGCGAAGCCTAATATTGTATTTAGGCTCATGCTCCTTAATAAGCGTGTTCTCTAAGATGAGCGCTTCCATCTCTGTCTTTGTTTGGATAATCTCCACATCAACGGCACGCTTCATCATAGCCGCAACCTTAGGTGCTCGGTTCGCATCATTCCGCACATAAGGAACGCACACGATTTCGCAAGTTGATAGCTTTACCCACATAGATGATGCGGTTGTACTGATCGCGCCATAAATACACGCCCGGTGTGGTCGGCAAATGACTGACCTTCTCTAGTAATTCTTCAGATGGCATATGTCCTTCTTTCCTCGTAGATTTTTAAGCTTTGTACTCACTACTATTTTTTCTTTTGAGCTGCTTTCATAAATTTCTTAGTCTGTTCTAATACAGGACCTAAGAATTTACCGGTATAGCTTTCTTTCACCTTCATGATTTCCTCAGGTGTTCCTGTAGCTACGATAGTACCACCACGATTACCGCCTTCAGGACCAAGATCAATAATGTGATCAGCCATCTTAATAACATCTAAATTATGTTCGATAACGACAACTGTATCGCCACCCTCTACGAGTTGTTGCAATACGTGTAATAACTTGCGAATATCCTCAGCGTGTAGTCCTGTAGTAGGTTCATCTAGGATGTATAGTGTTTTTCCTGTGCTGCGACGAGCTAATTCAGTAGCTAATTTAACCCGTTGTGCTTCACCACCAGATAAGGTTGTTGCGGCTTGACCTAAACGAATATAACCTAGACCTACCTCTTGCAAGGTAACCATTTTACGATTGATCTTCGGAATAGCGCTGAAGAACTCAACCGCATCATCTACCGTCATATCTAGTACATCGGCAATAGATTTACCTTTGTATTTAACCTCTAAGGTTTCACGGTTATAACGGGCTCCCTTACAAACCTCACAAGGTACGTACACATCTGGCAAGAAGTGCATTTCAATTTTGATGATACCGTCACCACGACAAGCTTCACAGCGTCCACCTTTTACGTTAAAGCTAAAGCGACCTTGTTTGTAGCCGCGCATCTTAGCCTCTGGTGTTTGGCTATAAAGCTCGCGTATAGCATCGAATACACCAGTATAAGTAGCTGGATTAGAGCGAGGTGTACGGCCAATCGGACTTTGGTCTATATTAATGATTTTATCGATATGTTCAAGACCACGGATTTCTTTATGAGCCCCTACTTTGTGATTAGAGCGATATAATTGATTAGCTAAACCTTTGTAGAGAATTTCATTAATCAAGGTAGACTTACCAGAACCGCTGACACCAGTAACAACATTAAACAAGCCAATAGGAAATTTTACATTTACATTTTGTAAATTGTTTTCCTTAGCACCCCGAATTTCAATGCAGTTCTTACCTGGTTTACGGCGTTCTTCAGGAAGTGCGATAAATTTACGACCACTCAAATACTGACCAGTAATAGAGTTTTCTACCTTCATAACTTCCTCAACAGAACCAGCGGCAATAATTTGACCGCCATGCTCACCTGCACCGGGCCCAATGTCCACGAGATAATCAGCCGCACGCATCGTATCTTCGTCATGTTCTACAACGAGCAAGGTATTGCCTAAGTTCCGCAACCCTTTTAAGGTATCGATGAGTCGATCATTATCTCGTTGATGTAGCCCTATGGACGGTTCGTCTAGGATGTACAATACACCTACCAAACCAGAGCCGATTTGCGTAGCTAGACGAATACGTTGCGCTTCACCACCAGACAAAGTACCTGCACTACGGTTCATAGTAAGATAATCAAGGCCTACATTATTAAGGAATCCTAGACGAGCATTGATTTCCTTTAAAATTTGAGCACCAATCACTTGTTCACGTTCAGTTAACTGTAGATTACCAAAGAAATCGAGTGCTTCTTTAATAGTCAATTGCGTCACTTCGTTGATATTCTTATCCCCTACGGTAATAGCTAATACTTCAGGTTTAAGACGAGCCCCATGACATGTAGTACAAGGCTTAATGGACATAAATTTTTCAAATTCTTCACGCATAGAGTCTGTAGAGGCTTCACTATGACGGCGCTTAACCATCGGTAAAATACCTTCGTATTCAGTAAAGAATTCCTTCACTTCACCGCGCATATTTTCGTACGTGAAAGCCACCTTATCTGTCGTACCGTACATTACTTTTTTCTGTAGTGCTTTTGACAATTCATCATAGGTAGAATCTAAAGAGTATCCATTAGCTTTTAATAGACCTTCTACTTGACGCATAAACCAAGCATTAGGATTGGAGCTCAAGGCTTGCACGCAACCATCGGCAAAGCTAATAGATCCATCTGGAATAACGCGCTCTTCGTCTACTTCCATGGTAGAGCCAATTCCCAAACAAGCTGGGCAGGCACCAAATGGACTGTTAAAGGAGAACATACGTGGCTCAATTTTCGGTAAGGATATATGGCAATCCGGACATGCAAAGTGTTGGCTATACATGTGTTCAGGTCCATCTACCTCTTGAATAACAACGATGCCTTCTGCCCATTTTGAAGCGGTCTCCATAGAGTCTGCCAACCGAGATTCAATACCTTCTTTTAACCACAAGACGGTCTACTACGATATCGATGGAATGTTTTTTATTTTTCTCTAATATAATATCTTCATCTAATGTACGTACAACGCCATCTACGCGGGCACGAACAAAGCCTTCTTTGCGAAGTTGTTCAAAGACGGATTTATGCTCCCCTTTTTTTCCTTGAATCATAGGGTGCTAATACTAAAATCTTAGTACCTTCTGGAAAGCTCATTACATCATCTGTCATTTGTTGTATTGTTTGTTGTGTAATAGGCTTACCACATTCTGGACAATGAGCATGACCTACGCGAGCAAATAATAGACGCAAGTAATCGTAAATCTCCGTTACAGTACCAACTGTAGAACGAGGATTACGGCTTGTGGTCTTTTGATCGATAGAAATAGCTGGAGATAAACCTTCAATATAGTCTACATCGGGTTTATCCATTTGTCCCAAGAATTGACGTGCATACGCAGATAGGGACTCAACATAACGTCGTTGCCCTTCTGCGTAAATCGTATCGAATGCTAAAGACGATTTACCAGAACCACTGAGGCCAGTCAAGACAATAAACTGATCACGTGGTAAGGATATATCTATATTTTTAAGGTTATGCTGACGCGCACCTTTTACTATCAATTGATCTTTCATTATGTTCCCTATTTAAAGAGATGATACCAAACGGCATCATCTCTCTGATTACTAACATGAAATAATATATGTATATTATCGCACATATAGTCTATATAATCTATGTGTTTTATTACAATCTATTTACTCTTTGAACTAGTCCGCTTTCTACCTTTAGTTGATGCAGGTTTTTTTAACTTGCTTTCACCTGCACTATGCATATCGGACCATTGTTGACGTAGTTCCCCTAATTGATCACGAAGTTTTGCAGCCTTTTCAAATTCAAGCTGCTTTGCAGCGGCCTTCATTTGACGATCAAGCTCTTCAATTTTATTGAATAACTCTTCTGGAGTTATATCTGCCACCTTAGGACTAGATGTATCTTGTGCATATGGTTCGTGTCCATGGTCCATACCCGTTGTAGAAGATTTCTTTTTCCCTTTCTTCGGTGAAAAGTCCTTTCCATCGGTGACCATATCTTCTTCAATTTTCGTTAACTCAATAAGCTCTTTTACATCTTTAGAGACTGACTTAGGCGTAATATTATGTTCAATGTTATAAGCCTCTTGTACAGCACGACGACGATCTGTTTCATCAATAGCTCGTTGCATAGAACCTGTTATATGGTCTGCGTACATGATAACGTGACCGTTCACATTACGAGCGGCGCACGACCGATCGTTTGAATCATAGCCGTATCGGAGCGTAAGAAACCTTCCTTATCCGCATCTAAGATAGCTACTAAAGAAACCTCTGGCATATCGAGGCCTTCACGAAGCAAGTTGATACCAACTAGTACATCGAATACACCCGCCCGTAAGTCACGGATGATTTCAGCACGCTCGATAGTAACGATATCAGAATGAAGGTATCGAACGCGGACGCCCATTTCCTTCAAGAACTCTGTTAAATCCTCTGCCATTTTCTTCGTTAAGGTCGTAACGAGAACACGCTCATTCTTGGCAGCACGCTTATGAATTTCACCGAGCAAGTCGTCCATTTGACCCTTAATAGGACGAATTTCAATGGATGGATCTAAGTAGACCGGTAGGACGAATAATTTGCTCTGCCACATTCGTTTGTACTTCCATTTCATATGGGCCAGGTGTTGCTGATACATAGACGATTTGATTGATACGCTCCACAAACTCATCGAATTGAAGAGGTCTATTATCAAGCGCAGACGGCAGACGGAAGCCATATTCGATGAGTGATTCTTTACGCGCACGGTCACCATTGTACATGGCACGCACTTGAGGAATCGTTACATGAGACTCGTCCACCATGATGAGGAAAGTCATCTGGGAAATAGTCTATCAATGTATATGGAGCCTCTCCAGCCTTACGTTCAGACATGTGGCGGGAATAGTTTTCGATACCTGAGCAATAGCCCATTTCTTGCATCATTTCTATATCGTAACGAGTACGCTGTTCAAGGCGTTGAGCCTCCAAGTAGACGGTCAGCAGCTTTCAACTTAGCTAATTGTTCGTCTAATTCAGCTTCAATACGCTCTACAGCAATACGCATCTTATCTTTCGTAGTTACATAGTGAGATGCTGGATAGACCGCAACGTGCTTGCGTTCAGCAATAACTTCACCAGTTAAAGCATCTACCTCAACGAGGCGATCGATTTCATCGCCAAAGAGTTCCACCCGAATGGCTCGTTCACTATAAGCGGCAGGGAAAATCTCAATAGTATCCCCTTGTACACGGAAGGTACCGCGGATAAAGTTCATATCATTTCTCGTATATTGAATATCTACGAGTTTAGATAAGATTTCATCGCGAGATTTTGTCTGACCTAAGCGCAAGGACAATACGAGTTCAGAATAATCCTCAGGGTCACCTAAGCCGTAAATACAGCTAACAGAGGCAACGATGATGACATCGCGGCGCTCAAAAAGGCTCATCGTAGCACTATGTCGCAGTTTATCGATTTCATCATTAATAGACGCATCCTTCTCGATATACGTATCACTAGAAGGAATATATGCTTCTGGTTGATAGAAATCGTAATAGGATACAAAGTATTCTACCGCATTATTAGGGAAGAAGCTTTTAAACTCACTACATAGCTGCGCAGCTAAGGTTTTATTATGGGCAATAATCAGAGTTGGCTTTTGAACGGCCTCAATAACCTTAGCCATTGTAAAGGTTTTCCCTGTACCAGTGGCACCGAGCAAAACTTGGGCCCATTCACCGCGTTCAATGCCTTCTGTTAAAGATTGAATCGCGGTAGGTTGGTCCCCTGTAGGCGTAAAGGGCGCCTCCACTTTAAATGGTTGGCCCCCTTCGTAATTATATGTATTATGTTTCATTACTGTTCATCCTGATGTTTACGAATAGCCTTCATTTCTGCATCAGTTAAACGACGACCCGCATTTTCTGCTTGGTTCAAAGTATCCTCACCTTCTAATACTTCTATGAGCATAGCAATGGAGAATCGATCTAATGTAGGCGTAGTCTTTTGGATTTCATCAGCCATCATCCAATCTGATTCAGTATAGTTATTAATACGTTCTGTAATTTCTTCCCAGTTTGAAAGTAGCAATCTCGTAATAGGACGATATAATTCAATGCCGAAATACTCGATTAAGCTAACAATCTTATTCATATTTTCTAGGCTAACATTACATTCATTTTTTTTATTTTCAGATTCTACATATTCAAGTAAGAATTCCCGGTTATATTTATTTGTCACCTTGAATCATTCCTTTATTAAATAGTGCATTAGCAAATTCTTTCGCATTAAATGGACGCAAGTCATCCATACCTTCGCCAACGCCAATCCAGCGAACAGGTACGCCTAATTCCTCTTTAATAGAGATAACTACGCCACCCTTTTGCTGTGCCATCAAGCTTAGTCACAACAATACCATTTACTGGTACAGCTTGACCAAATAATTTAGCTTGGCTTACTGCATTTTGACCCGTAGTACCATCTAAAACGAGCAATGTTTGATGCGGCGCCCCTTCTACGTGGTTATTCGCTACGCGGCCCATCTTTTTAAGTTCTTCCATAAGATTAACTTTAGTGTGTAAACGACCTGCAGTATCTACGATAACGAGGTCTGCATTACGAGCTTTCGCAGCTTCCATTGCATCATATACTACGGCAGCAGGGTCTGCACCTTCTTTATGTTTAACGATAGGCACACCTACGCGATCAGCCCAGATAGATAATTGGTCAGCTGCAGCGGCACGGAATGTATCACCTGCAGCAATAATAACCTTTTTACCTTCTTTAGTATAGTAATTAGCCAACTTAGCAATAGTCGTTGTTTTACCGACACCATTTACCCCAACTACGAGGATAACCTCAGGGTGGTGAAGTGTAATTTCATCTTCTTGATCTACGAGCATTTCCGTGATGCGGTCTTCCATAAATGGCATTACATCACCTGTATGGTTAATGACACCTTCTGTTACACCACGACGAATTTCTTTCATCAAATATTCTGTCGTCTTAGGACCAAGGTCGCTAGTAAGCATAACTGCTTCTAAATCATCTAAGAAATCATCATCAATTTGTGCATAACCGATAACGATACTTTCAACATTTTTTACAAAGGACTTACGAGTTTTCTCCAAGCCGTCTTTAATTCTATTAAAGAATCCAAATGCCATTATGCTAGATCCTCCTTCACATCTTCAAATGCTACTGTTAATAATCGCGATACACCTCGTTCAACCATGGTTACACCCCTTGTAATACTTCGGCAGCTTCCATCGTCTTTTTACGGTGAGATACAACGATAAATTGTGTTTCTTTATTTACTCGATTTAAGTAAGAACTAAATCGTTCAACATTAGCTTCGTCAAGCGCCGCGTCAACTTCGTCAAGCACGCAGAACGGCGCAGGACGATAATCGAGGAATGAGAATAATAAAGCGATAACTGTAAGGGCACGTTCACCACCCGATAAAAGTGTCAATTGTTGACGCTTTTTCCCTGGTGGTTGAATGTAGAAGTCAATACCACCAGTTAAAATATTATCTGGATCAGTTAGTACAATTTGCGCAGTACCACCGCCAAACAATTGGCTGAATACCTCTTGGAATCTACGACCTACCACATCCAATACATCGTATAGCTGTGTACTCATAGCCTTGTCCATTTCGGCAATAACCGCTTGTAATTGCGCTTTTGCCGTATCTAAATCCGCCAATTGTGTGGATAAGAAATCATAACGTTCTTTAGTTTCTTCATATTCTTCAACGGCATTTGGATTGACTGGGCCGAGTTCTGCAATTTCAGCCATCAAACGGGCTTGCTCATCCTTCCAATCGTTTACAGAACCTTCAATGCGAAGAGCTTGCGCATCTTCTAAGGTAAAACCTAACTCTTGTAGTTCTTCTACAAAGCGCTCACAATCCATGCGATGACGTGTAATCTTACCTTCCATATCGACGAGTCGACCTTGCACCACTTTATATCGTTGGTTTAACCGGTCTTGTTCGCTCAGGATGGCTTCTAATTCCTCGCGACCTATAGACGTCTTATCATAGGCTTCGTCACGAAGAGTACGCAATCGTTCAACCTCCGCTGTAGCCACAGAAGCCAATTCTCGGTCAGCCAATTCTTTAGCCTTAGGTAGCTCCACTTCACAACGCTCTGTAGTGCTAATTAACAAATTACGTAACGGTGTTAGTCGCTCTACAATGTTAGCAATGGATTGATTACGTTGTTCTCGCTGAGCTTACGCGTTCCTTAATGGTTTGTCGCAACGTATCACAGGTGAGGCGTGCCTCTGTGAAAGCTTCATAAGCCTCTTGCTGTACCTTTTGTAATACAGTTAACCGCTCCATTAAGGCCCCTTGATTGCCATCAACACCGTGGTCTTCTTGCAAAGAAGCCAATGCTATTTCTTGGTCTTTCAAGTTAGCCGTTGTACTAGCTAAATCAATATCGATTTGTACTAAACGTTGCTCTTCTTCACGGAGAACACGCTTCTTACGATCCATTTGATTTTGTATATTTTGTACCTTTGTTTCACTAGCCACATAGAGTAAGTTCGTATGTTGGTAGCTTTCATCAAGGGTAGCTCGTTCTTTTTCAGCCTCTTCAACCCGTTTTTCTAGATTTTCTAAGCTAACTGTTAAGGAACGAATTTGTTCTTCAATTTGTACAAGCTCTTGTTCAAGACTAGTAGCCTCTTCCTTGCGGCTTAATACGGAAGCACGCTTGCGCTTTGTGGTACCACCCGTTAAAGAACCACCTGGTTGGAATTGTTCCCCTGTAAGGGTAACGATGCGCAATTGTTGATTATATTTTTTTTGCAGACCAATAGCATCATCCATGGAGGATACTACCAAGGTGCGCCCCAATAAGTATTGGAAAATATGGGCGTATGTATTATCAAAGGAAATACAATCAACAGCAGTACCTATTACACAACTTTCATGTAAAGCCGGTGTATCATATGGTTTACCTTTTACAGAATCCATCGGCAAGAAGGTTACGCGGCCACCTTGGATAGATTTCAAATAGTTGACACCCTCCGCAGCAGCGCGAGCTGTAGTGGTTACAACGTGGTTAACACTACCACCTAATGCCGTTTCGATAGCCGTAGTATATTTATCTTCTACCGTAAAGAGATCACCAATAGCACCCGTAATCTGTTCGCGCCAAGATCCTTTACCATTTAGGATATTCTTAGTACCTTCTAAATAGCCTTCATGTTGTTCTTCCCATTGGGCTAATAGTTCGATACGACCTTTAACACGTTGCTCTTGGGTACGTAATTTTTGTAATTCTTTGCGTTCTTCACGAGCTTGTAATGGCTGCTTCTTTACCGCCATCAACGAGGGCTTGTCGTTGTGCAGAAATAGCATTAAACTGTTGGCCTAATGTGTCAAATTCAGCGCGTGCTACTTGTAATTCACAATCTACTTGAGCGATTTCAGCCTTTAAAACGTCACATTGTTTTGTAGATTCTTCCTTACGAGCTTCTAAGCTACGAATACTAGCCTTTTGCTGTTTCAATAGCGCTCACAAGTTCTAATTGATGTTGCTCAAATGCTTCTCGATTGGATTGCAAGGACTGGAACTTAGCTTGTTCGGCGCTAACATCTTCAACAGCTTTTTTATAATTCGCTTCTAACTCTTCTAGTTTGGATTCTTTTCTCTACTAGTTGAGCACTTTCATCTTGAATCAACTGATTTAAAATGCGCAATTGTTGTTCTTCGCCCTTTTCGCGTAGCTTCCAATTCGCTAATACGCATAGATGTTTCATCTAATTCACGACGAGCTGTTCTTCAACTGCTCGTCTAACAGACGTAAATGACCTGCTAAACGTTCTTCATCACGTTGCTTTTCCGTATACTGAGCTTCCCACAACTTGAGTTGTTCTTGCTCTTTTGTTGATGCGGATTGCAAGGTATGACGGCGCACTTCCAATTTAGACAATTCAGTTTGAAGCTCAATCTCTTCATCCTTAAAGGCAATATTATCATTTTCGAAACGCGTTAATAGACGATCAGATGTCTTATAATTGTGAAAGCCTAATGCCCCATCATAGTCGCGCTTTGTACGACTTAAGGTCATATATTTTTTAGTCTTTTCCGCTTTTTCAGACAAAGGTCCAAGTTGTTCTTCAATAGTGGCCATTACGTCGCGTACGCGCTCCATATTACGATCTGTACTAGCAATACGACGCAACGCATCTTCTTTATTGATCTTAAATCGAGAAATACCTGCTACGTCTTCAAAGATAAGGCGCCGTTCTTCAGGTTTAGAATTTAAAATAGCATCAATTCGGTTCTGACCAATGATAGCCATGGAGTCTCTACCTAGACCTGTATCAGCTAATAAAAGATGAATATCCTTTAAACGACAAGAGCGTTTATTGATAAGGAAACTCACTTTCACCAGTACGATAAATACGGCGTGTAATGGCTACCTCAGCCATATCTACATCTAATTGATGGTCACTATTGTCGAATACAAGTGTAACCTCAGCTGCACTCATTGGCTTGCGTTTTTCCGTACCAGAGAAAATGATGTCCTCTGCTTTTTGACCACGTAAATTACGGACATTGGATTCCCCTAAAACCCATTTCATAGCATCCGTAATATTACTTTTACCACTTCCGTTAGGCCCAATAACGGCAGTCATTCCTGGTGAGAATTTTACAACCGTTTTATCTGCAAACGATTTAAAGCCCTTTAATTCTAACCGAAGTAATTGCATGACTGCCTCCTTTCTACTAACAACCCCGAATAATCATATCTTTTATTATAACATATATTGTAGGCCATCAATACAGCAACGAACAGTATTTCTCGTATTATCTTCACACCAATTAATATTTATATAAGGATATTTTTCTTGAAAGTATAACATATTCCTATTTTTAAGGCCTCGTACCTTGGATGTTAAACTACGGGGATAGAAAACACTTATATTTAGAGCTATAAAAGTATTTGCTTGTCCCCATATATTCCACTGTGAAAGTTCCTTATTAATAAAGGATTCTATATGTTCATTAATACATCGTTCAATACGTTGTTTATATTGTTCATTTACAACGAGCTCACCCATAGCGGGCTCATAAGGACCTGCTACCAAACTAGTTCCAGAGTCTAGCTCTTCCGTGCTTTGTAATCCTGTACGTATAACTTCAATATTATGCTGTTCAAACCATTCCTTTAAAGAATGCACAATATTTAATAGCTTGCTCAGTACTTAATGGCTCGTATTCACCAGATCTATATTGATCTGCTAACTCCGTATTTTCTATAACAAGAACAGGATAGATTCGTACAAAATCTGGTTCTAGTTTAACTACAGCAATAGCGGTTTCTAGAATGGTTTCCCAAATTTCACCTTTTAATCCTGGTAAAAGTTGAACACCAACGGTCATTTCACGATGTTTCAATCGTGTAACAGCATCTACTACCTCTTGTGCTGTATGACCGCGCTTAGCATCGACTAAAATACCATCATTCATAGACTGTACGCCAAGTTCTACTGTTTTTACCCCGTAAGACTGTAATAAGGTAATTGCTTTGTCACCTACAGCATCAGGCCGTGTAGAACAGCGTATACCGTCAATTATACCTCGCTTAAGCATCTCAGAAGCAGGAGCTAATAATTGATGTTGTAACTCTTTATGGATAGCTGTATAACGATCCACCATAAAAGGCGACCTCCCAAAACTTATCATTTCGTTTTTTACCCACATAATCTGTAATCGTTTTTTTTATATAATCTGGTGTTAGGTGACTAATACCAGATTGTCCTGTAATACGGGATTGGTTACAAAATGTACACACATAGGGACAACATAGGGAAAAATCATACCAAATGGTTTCATAGACACCTCCCTCTTATAAAAATATTACTCATATATATATGGTATTCATATACTACCTCATTATATATAGATTATTACTCACATACTATTATACAAAAAAAAGCGCCATTAGGCGCTTTTCTATTTGGCCATTAACTTTTCTAACGTTAATTGAGCCGCATGTTGTTCTGCAATTTTTTTACTTTTACCAGAGCCGGCCTCGTAAATAACACCATTAATTTCAACCTCCATATGGAAGGTTTTAGCATGATCGGGACCACTTTCACTGAGCAAATGATAGACAATATGTTTATCCCCATCCACGTTGCACATATTCTTGTAACAAGGTTTTATAATCTTTGCCCCGCTTACCTTCTAAGGCTTGCATGATATACGTAATGAGATGCTTTAAAACAAAGTCCATCGCCGTTTGATAATCTGTAGAAATATAGATGGCACCGATGAGAGACTCAAAGGTATCCGCTAAAATAGAATTACGATTATTACCACCGGAAGCACGTTCACCATGACCGAGCAATAAATATTGCCCCAGTTGCAAAGAACGACTCACAGATGCTAAAGAATCTTCACACACTGTAGCGGCCTTAATTTTTGTTAAATTACCTTCGGCCATGTCTGGATATGTCTTAAATAGGTATTCCCCAATAATAAGATCCAAAACAGCATCGCCTAAAAACTCTAATCGCTGATTGTGATTAATATGCTTTGATTTATGTTCATTCGCATAAGAAGTATGTGTAAAAGCACAATCTAAAATGGATATATCTGACACAGGTATGTCTAAACGAGCAACAAGCCCATGAAGAGATTCTTCACGAGCTTGTGTTATCTTACTCTTATGCGTTTCAACAGTTACCATTAAGCCTTCATAACGGCGTACGCAAAGTGTACCGTTATGACCACCAAAACCGAAAGAGTTAGAAAGAGCACATTTAACTTGAAGTTCACGTGCACCTTCACGAACATAGTCCAGATCCAAACCTTCATCAGGATTGTCACAGTTAATAGTAGGATGAACTTTACCAGTTTCGATAGCCATCGCCATAACGATAGTTTCGATAGCACCAGCAGCACCTAACAAGTGACCTGTCATGGATTTTGTAGAGTTAACAGCGATGTCTTTAGCATGATCGCCGAACAATTCTTTAATAGCCAATGTTTCATTTTTGTCATTAAGGCCAGTAGATGTACCATGAGCATTGATGTAGTTAACGTCTTTAGGATCGATACCTGCATCTTTAATTGCTAATTCCATACATTTACGAGCTTGTACACCACCTGGAGCTGGTGCAGTAATGTGGTAAGCATCACCATTACTACCATAACCCACAACTTCAGCATAGATATGTGCACCACGAGCTTTTGCGTGTTCTAATTCTTCAAGAACAACGATACCAGAACCTTCACCCATTACGAAACCATCGCGATCGCGGTCAAATGGACGAGATGCTTTTGTTGGTTCGTCATTGCGTGTAGACATAGCTTTCATAGCCGCGAAACCAGCTACAGCTGCAGGAGATACAGCTGCTTCAGTACCACCGGCAAACATGATATCAGCATCACCACGTTGGATGATACGGAAAGCATCGCCAATCGCATTTGTACCAGAAGTACAAGCAGTTACGTCTGTAATAACTGGACCTTTAAGACCAAGACGGATAGATACACGTGCAGATGTCATGTTTGCAATCATCATAGGAACTGCAAATGGACTTACACGGCCAGGACCTTTTTCGAATAATGTTTCATACACCTCATGGATAGAGTCGATGCCGCCAATACCTGTACCAACTACAGTACCACAGCGATCTAAATCTTGTTTATCTAAATCAAGATCAGCATCTTCACAAGCAAGAACAGCAGCACCGATAGCCAATTCTACAGAACGGTCCATGCGACGCGCTTCTTTCTTGTCTACCCCATAGTTTGTAACATCAAAATCTTTTACTTCACCAGCAATACGAGTTGCATATTCAGATGCATCAAAGCGTGTAATTGGCCCAATACCAGATTGACCTGCCAATAACGCATTGTAAAAGTTCTCTTTACCGATACCTACAGGAGTCACTGCCCCTAAGCCAGTAATTACTACACGTTTTTCCAATTATTCCACCTCTTATAGCTATACAGCCCTTTTAAATTAATCAATCTCTGCTACTTGCTGTTTTAGTTGAGCAAAAATATCTTTAACTGGCATAATCCTGTCGACTTTTCTCATATTATTGCCAGAGAACACCAACCCTGTTTCTACATCACCTTGTTGTGCGCGAGAAAGAGCACGGATAATGCAGAATTTATGGGAACAATGTTTCAAACAGTTATCACACACCGTTGGAGGCGCTACAGTACCATCTAAAACAGATTCAGCAAATTTATTTTTTATTGCTTGTCCAGGCAAACCAACAGGACTTTGAATCAATACTATATCCTCAGGATTAGTAGCTCGTACATACATTTTTTTCAATTCGTCAGATGCATTACATTCATCAGAAGCAGCAAAACGGCTACCCATTTGAACGCCACTAGCACCGATTTTTAACATTTCAACGATGTCACGACCATCTAGAACACCACCAGCACCAATAACTGGAATGTTTTTTACCGCAGCTACAACCTCGGGAACGATTTCTCGAGCGGAACGATCCGTCCCCAAGTGGCCACCAGCTTCGCAGCCTTCTACGATTACTGCTGCTGCACCTAAACCTTCAGAAATGCGAGCTAATTTTGCGGACGAAACAATTGGTACGATAGGCGTACCAGACTCTTTGCCCATTGAGAACATATCTCTTGAAAAACCAGCACCTGCTACTACAAGATCAATGCCTTCTTCGATGGCAGTCTTTAACTAAGCCAGCAAATTGTGTTGCGGCTACCATCGCATTTATACCAATAATACCCGTAGGTGATAATTTTCTAGCTAATTGTATTTCGTATCGTAATTCATCGAAACGGCAAGCCCGATGCTGCAATAAGGCCGATACCACCTTCATTTGCAACGGCTGCCGCCAAGCGAGCTGTAGACAATCTAATCGCCATACCACCTTGAATAATAGGTACTTTGGCCACTAGATTCCCAATGCGAAGTTCAGGGAGCTTCACTATCAAATCCTCCTGTAAATAAAACCGGTTGGGAGGCCACTCGGCCTCCCGTACGGCTGAATTGTCAGCTTTACAGCTTATTTAGCAGAATCAATATATTCTACTGTATCCTTAACGGTTTTGATTTTTTCTGCAACATCGTCAGGGATTTCAACATTGAATTCTTCTTCGAATGCCATGATCAATTCAACGATATCTAAGGAGTCAGCGCCTAAGTCGTCGATGAATGTAGAATCAATGGTAACTTCAGCTTCATCAACGCCTAATTGTTCCACAACGATTGCTTTAACTTTATCGAAAGTGTTCATTAGTGGTTCACCTCCTTTCAAAGTGTATTTATATATAGTCTAATTTTGAAACTACATCACCATACCACCATCAACATTGATGACTTGACCTGTAATATAGTTAGCAAAATCGCTAGCAAGGAATGTTGCTACTGTCGCAACTTCTTTAGCATCAGCCATACGGCCCAATGGAATTTCTGCAACCATAGCTTCTTTAACTTTTTCTGGTAATACATCAGTCATATCAGTATTGATAAATCCTGGTGCAATAGCATTAACAGTAATGCCACGACTTGCTAATTCTTTAGCACAGGATTTAGTAAAACCAATTACACCAGCTTTAGATGCTGCGTAGTTAGTTTGACCCGCATTACCTATAACGCCTACAACAGATGTCATATTAATAATATGACCAGAACGTTGTTTCATCATGATTTTAGATACTGCTTTAGTTACCAAGTAAACACCTTTTAAGTTGATATCGATAACAGCATCAAAATCTTCGTCTTTCATACGCATCAATAAACCATCACGCGTAATCCCCGCATTATTTACGAGAATATCAATGTGGCCAAACTCTTTATGAGCTTCTTCCACCATGGCTGCAACTTCATCAGCATTAGCTACATTAGCTTTAATTTTAATGGCTTTACGGCCTAAAGCTTGTACAGCTTCAACAGTTTCTTGAGCTGCACCTTCGCTACCGCTATAGTTAACCACCACATCAGCACCAGATTGTGCTAAATTGATGGCTACAGCGCGACCAATGCCACGGGATGCGCCAGTTACAATGGCTACTTTACCCTCTAAATGCATTTTATCGAACCCCTTTCAAAAATTCAAGCGTTTTCTCTAAGGATGCAATGTCTTCAACATTGGCTAATTCCATATCTTTATTAATCTTTCTTAGTAAAGCCAGTAAGTACTTTGCCAGGACCTACTTCAACGAATCGAGTTACACCAAAGTTAACCATTTCAGCTACGCAGTCTTCCCACAATACAGGGTTTGCAGCTTGTGTAACTAAGGATTCTTTAATATCGTTTGCATTAGTCAAAATTTTACCTGTCACATTTGCCACTACAGGAATTTGAGCATCGCTCACTTGGATTTTATCCAATTCTTCTTTTAAGCGAAGAGCTGCAGGTTCCATCAAACGGCTGTGGAATGGAGCACTTACAGGAAGCATAACAGCACGTTTTGCACCAGCTTCTTTCATTCTTTTCTGCTGCAGTTTCTACCGCTGCTGTTTCACCAGCAATAACAATTTGACCTGGGCAGTTGAAGTTAACGGCTTGCACAGAACCAACAGAAGCATTCACTTCTTTACAAATTTCTACAACTTGTTCACGAGGTAACGCCAAAATTGCTGCCATAGCGCCTTCACCCAATGGCACAGCTTCTTGCATATATTCACCGCGTTTATGAACAACATACACAGCATCTTTAAAATTCAATACACCTGCTGCTACTAGAGCACTGTATTCACCAAGACTATGACCACCTACGATATCTGGTGTAAAACCTTGTTCTTTAAGAACTTCATAGCAAGCTACTGATGCAGTTAAAATAGCTGGTTGTGTGTTTGCAGTTTTAACGAGCTCTGTATCAGGACCTTCGAAGCATAATTTACTAATAGAATAACCAAGCGCTTCGTCAGCTTCTTCAAAACGTTGTTTCACAATAGGATATGCATTATACAAATCTTGTAACATGCCTACTTTTTGGGAACCTTGACCAGGAAAAACAAATGCTGTTTTCATAAGGGGCCTCCTTATTTAACAAGACCTTGAAGGTTTTTAATCACAGTTTCAGCTTCAGCCATGATATCTTTAATGATAGTTTCACATGGTTTAACATCTGTTAACATACCAGAGATTTGACCGATCATTACAGAACCTTCTTTTACATTACCTTCAATAGCAGCTTTACGAAGTGTGCCTGCACCTAAGTTTTCCAAATCCTCTTTGGAACCACCGCTAAATTCAAGGGATTTATATTTATGTGCCAATGCATTATCAATGATACGTACAGGATGACCTGTTGTTAAGCCAGTCATAACAGTAGCACGATCTTTTGCTTTCAATACTGCATTTCTTATAGTTTTCATGAGCAATACATTCTTCGGATAATACGAATCGTGTACCCATTTGTACTGCATTAGCGCCTAATGCAAAGGCTGCAGCCATACCACGGCCATCAGCAATACCACCAGCTGCGATAACTGGTACATCTACAGCATCTACTACTTGAGGAATCAATGCCATAGTAGTAATATCGCCTACGTGACCACCAGACTCTGTACCTTCAGCGATAATTGCATCAATACCACCGCGTAACAAGCGCTTTGCAAGTAATACTGAAGCAACTACAGGAATTACTTTTGTACCGATTTCTTTTAAAGCGGGAACATAAACACCAGGATTACCAGCACCTGTTGTAATTACAGGAACACGTTCTTCCACAACTACTTCCATAACTTCTTTAACAAATGGAGACATGAGCATAATATTACAGCCAAAATGGTTTGCTTGTGCGCTCTTTTAATTTGTGAATTTCATTACGGAAAATATCAGGAGGCATATGACCAGCCCCAATGATACCAAGGCCACCAGCTTCGGAAACAGCTGCCGCTAATTCTGCAGTACCTAGCCAAGCCATACCACCTTGAAAGATTGGGTACTCAATCTGCAATAAATCACAAATGTCAGTCTTAATCATCTTGATGTGTCCTCCTTAATACCATTTCAAGACAAGGCTAGCCCATGTAAGGCCTGCACCAAATCCTGCAAACGCAACATTATCGCCGCGTTTGAAACGCCCCTCGCGATTAGCTTCGTCCAAAGTGCTATCGCTACAGACGCGGCAGATGTATTACCATACTTATGTAAATTAACAAATAACTTTTTCCATCGGCATATGTAAGCGTTTGGCTGCCGAATCAATAATACGAATATTGGCTTGATGTGGAATGAAGAAATCCAACTCATTTAGTTCCATTCCAGCTCGTTCTAAAGATTTTAAAACAGTGCGCCCCATCGTTTTAACGGCAAATTTATATACTTCAGAACCATCCATATGAATGAATGTTAATCCTTCTTCAATGCGTTGGTCATTGGCAACTACGGCTGTACCACCTGCAGGAATACAAAGAGATGGACCGCCAGTACCATCGGCACCCATGTCAACACCTTTAATGCCATAGCCTTCAGGGACTTCAGATACTACTGCGGCCCCAGCGCCATCACCAAAGAGGATACTTGTACTACGATCGTTCCAGTTTACTCGACGGGAGAGAATTTCAGCGCCCCCACAACGAGCACTTTTGTATAAACCGGAGCTAATATAGCTAGCTGCAGTAATCAATCCATATACAAACCCAGAGCATGCAGCTTGTAAATCATAGGCCGCAGCATTCTTAGCGCCTAAATTCGCTTGCAATACACAAGCGGCTGAAGGAATAATCATATCCGGTGTTAAGGTAGCAAAAATAATCACGTCTATTTCCTCGGCACTAACATTAGCCATTTGCATAGCTTTTTTTTGGCTGCCTCAGTCGCCATATAGGATGTATTCATACCTTCCGGTGCAATGCGTCGTTCCTCAATACCAGTACGCTCTCTAATCCATTGGTCATTGGTATCAACCATTTTTTCTAGATCAAAGTTTGTTACTACATTGTCAGGAAGGAAGCTCCCAGTACCAATGATTCCAACCGGTTTACTCATCATAGTCATACTTCAAGGCTCCTTCAATATCCATTGTTTCTCTTATGTGTTGAATAATTTTACGTTCTACTAAATCACTAGCAATTTCAATAGCAGTTTTTATTTCTTTTGCTTTGGAGCTACCATGAGCAATCATGAACACCCCGTTAACCCCTAAGAGTGGAGCACCACCATTTTCTGTGTGATCCAAACGTTTTGCCATCTTTTTTAAAGCTGGCTTTACAAGCATAGCTCCTATTTTGGCAAAAATACTACCTGCCATGATGCTATCCTTCACTAATTGCGTAAGACCTGTTACTAAACCTTCTGCGAATTTAAGTACCACATTGCCGACGAAACCATCGCAAACGACAACATCTACGGCACCTTTAGGAATATCACGGCCTTCAATATTACCTTTGAAATTAATAGTTTTCATACGTTCCAAAATTGGATATGTGGCTAGAACGACATCGTTCCCCTTTAGTAGCTTCTTCTCCAATATTTAACAACCCTACTGTAGGTTCGTCTTTTCCTAATAAAAGTTTTGCATATTCAGAGCCCATTAAAGCACCTTGTACAAGATGTTTAGGTTTACAATTAGAGTTAGCACCAGAGTCTAACATAACTGTTATACCACTTACCGTTGGCATCGGGGTTGCAATGACAGGGCGATCAACCCCCTTAATACGACCGAGGCCAAACAATGCAGCTGCTACAGCAGCTCCCGTGCTACCTGGAGCAATTACAGCATCACAACGATTATCCCGAACCAACGAAGTAGCGACCACAACAGATGCATCCTTTTTTCTTACGCAATGCTTGTCCTGGATGCTCATCCATACCGATGACCTGGCTAGCATGATGTACAGAAATACGTGGATTCTTAGCTTCATTCCTAGCTTCTAATATATTAAAAATTTGCTGCTCATCGCCGACGAGCACCACTTCAATGTGTTGATTTGCTCGTACGGCTTCAATAGATCCAAGTACAGTCTCCATTGGAGCAAAGTCGCCACCCATGGCGTCTATTGCAATTTTCATAATCTACACCCTATTCTCTACGGATTCCATAATAAATTTTGCGCGAAACACTTCTTTTATTTTATCTCGTATTATAACCCAAATAAAGAACTTATTACCACGGCGACGCATAATTTCTGCTTTCGCTACCAAATTAGTACCAGATCCAACTGGATTTTTATATTTTATATTTCCAACCTCCGCAGAGCAAACAGTCGTCCCCATGACCACCTTTGCAAGGGAATTTGCTTGAGCATATAAATACTGTGGCTCTACATATCCAAATCGATCTTCCATGTCAGAAGTAGTACGTAGCATTGATAAGGCTTGGTGTCCTTCCGTAACATCGATCAGTTCACCAACCACTTCGTACGGTACATGTTCTACCGCTTCTTGTGATTGACCTGTAGCCATAACACGTATACGTTCACGCAATTCAGGAATACCCAATTCTAGTCGATCAAGACGAATTGTTGGCACACTTACACCAAAATGTGTAGCCAATTCTTCATCAGTAAGAAATGGCGTAATATTCAGTTTTTCTTGTAACTGCTTCTGGCGCTCTTGCTTCTTTAACCGACTCATGGGACCACCTTTTATGACCTAGTATTAATATTACATCCTAAGTATATACAATAATTCCCTTATTGGCAAGACTTTTCATACATATAGTAAGATATTTTCTACATATATACCAAATATAGTTATTATTTTATATTTAGGTATCTTTTTGTTTATAAAGAATAAAAAATGTGTCACCATCTTATAGAATGATCTTACTATAAAATAGTGACACTACTAATTATGGCATATAAAGTTATAAGTATATAACTAAAACTATAACTATATAAAAATATAATAAAAACAAAAAAGACCTACCAAGTAGGCGTCTTTTTTCCGCTCACATATTAAGCATTAGCTACTACTTGTTCACCTTTATAGTGACCACATGTAGGGCAAACACGATGAGGCATCTTAGGTTCGTGGCATTGTGGACATGCTACATAACCAGGAGCTTCTAATTTCCAATTAGCACGACGACGATCGCGACGGCATTTAGACAATCTACGTTTAGGTACTGCCATTATCTGCACCTCCTTAGTACAATCATTAGGATAATCTATCATCTTTCTCATCAAGCAAAGCACGTAACTCTGCAAATCGAGGATCCACCACAAAGGATTCACAAGAACAAGGTGAAACATTTAAATTTGCTCCGCAATGAACGCACAATCCTTTGCAATCATCCTGACATAACACTTGAGAGGGCTCATTGATGATTAATGTATCCCTAATTAGTTCGGTTAAGTCAATTTCCTCTCCATCGAAAGGAGTCACATCTTCAGCAGCGTCTCTAGAATCACTAAAGATTTCCTCAAAGAAATCTTTTCGAAAATGTTCTGTGGCAATTAAACAACGGGAACACTCATAATCGCCTTTAGACTGAATCGAACCTTGAACGATGTAATTTTGACCATCAAACCAAAACTCACCACTAATGGTTATATCATGACGGCTCCAAGGAAAAGCAGTTACGTCACCAAGCTCAGAGGCTGATATCGTATAGCTATAAGGAAATTTCTTTCCTATATGTTCTTTTGCTTGCTCTACTTGCAGTTTCATAATCTTACCTCGACTTATAATATTATAAACATGACATAGTGCTTTGTCAAATAAAAAAGACTATCTTAAGTGGACTCAAGATAGCCTTTTTGGTAAGTCAATTACATTTTTTCGAATTGGTCTTTACCAACACCGCAAATTGGGCAAACATAATCAGCTGGTTGATCTTCGAATTTTACGCCTTCAACAGCTTCGTCATAAACCCAACCACATACTACGCATACGTATTTTTCCATGTGTATTTCCTCCTTCACTTGAAAATTATTGTTTACATGTTTATCTTTAATAATTCAGATACTCTATCTGTAATGTTAGTATACCAAAGATATCGAAACTTTTCAATACTCATTTTCTTATTTTCTCAATTTTTCTAATATTTAAAAATCATATATACTATGCGGATTTATCCTACTTACTGAAAACTGAAATGTATTATCAATTAAAATTTTTCAAATATAACATTAATGTTCTTTCATATTCTTTGACGTTTAAGGCTATATGATTTCAATAGTAAAAGTAACAGCTTTTTTATTTAATTAACAACGGCAATCAATCTATCTAAGGTATACATAATTTATATATTATACTATTATATAAAGAAGAGCTTATATGCCTATATAAAAATTTTTTTAGCATTATATAGCTTCTAAAAAATACACCTAATCACATTCAGTATATAAGTATATACTTATACATACTTTTACTTTATTAAAGCTCTAATTCTTATATAAGAATTAAACACATTATCTAAAGCTTAATAAAGAAATCGTTTATTACATTGTTATCATAGGAGGATGTATGAGAACTGCTTTAACTCAACTTTTACAAATCGAATACCCTATTATCCAAGGCGCTATGGCTTGGGTATCTGAACACAAATTAGTCGCTGCTGTTGCAAACGCTGGCGCTACAGGTGTAATTGCCCTTGGTGGCCGCGATGCAGAGTGGACTCGCAATGAGATTCGTGCTTGTAAAGAATTAACAGACAAACCTTTCGGTGTAAACCTTATGTTAATGGCTCCAAATAAAGATGAATTAGTAGATATTATCATTGAAGAAAAGCCAGCTTTTGTCACACTTGGCGCAGGCAACCCTGTTCCATATATTAAACCATTCCAAGATGCAGGCATCAAAGTAATTCCTGTTGTTCCATCTTTGAAACTTGCAAAACGCATCCAAGATGCTGGTGCTGATGCAATGATAGTTGAAGGTATGGAAGCTGGTGGTCATATCGGTAGCCAAACCACAATGTCTTTAATGGAAAATATTTTACCTGAAATTTCTATCCCTGTTGTTGTGGCTGGTTCCATCGTAGATGGTCGTGGCCTTGCTGCTGCATTATTGATGGGCGCAGAAGGCGTGCAAATGGGCTCTCGTTTCTTATTAGCCGAAGAATGCCAAGCACATCCAAATATGAAGGAAGCAATCATCAACGCCACAGATACAGACTCTGTTGTAACAGGTCTTCTCTCTGGTCACGGTGGCGTACGTAGCTTAAAAAATGAATTCACTACGCGTTATCTAGCTGCTGAAACTGATGGTGTTACTACGCCGGAGGAACGTACTAAAATGTCTCAAGGTACTAACAAACGCGCCGCTATTGATGGCGATGTTGTAAATGGTGCTGTGCAAGTAGGCCAAGGTTTAAACCGTCTTACAGCTATTGAGCCAGCTCATACCATCGTTCAATCTGTAATGAATGAAGCTATTATGTCTATTCGTAAAGCTCAACGCCTTATTGAAATCGTTTAATTAATATAATAGGAGTACTCATGTTACCATTTCACGGAAAATATCCTAAATTAGATCCTAAAAGTTGTGTCATGCCTGGTGCAGAACTTGCTGGTGATGTGGAATTAAAAGAATACGCATCTATCTGGCAAAATTGCGCACTTCGGGGAGACGTAAACAAAATTGTTGTAGGTCGTTACACTAATGTACAAGACAACTCTGTTTTGCACGTAGATGATGATAAGGCCTGTGTCCTAGGTGATTACGTTACAATTGGTCATGGCGCAATCGTACATGCTAGCACAATTGAAGATAATGTATTAGTTGGTATGGGTGCTATCGTATTAAGTGGTTGCCATATTGGTTCTGGCTCCATCATCGCCGCTGGTGCTGTATTGAAAGAAAATACTGTAATCCCTCCTAACTCCTTAGTTGTTGGCATTCCAGCTCATGTTGTTCGTACGGATGAAACTCAAATTGAACGCATTCATAATCAAGCGTTAAAATATAAACACTTGTGGACTGTAGAATACGGTATGCTTCCTGATGCAGGTGGCGAAGAGTACGATAAAAACGCCAAAATCGTATAATCACATATACAATAAAATATGCACACACAACAAAAGCGGATAGTTGCTTAACACAACTATCCGCTTTATGTTTTAGTTTATAGGCATGTAATTAGCTTTTAGTATGAATGTTCCTCACTACTATTAATTGCTACCTACCACTTATTTTTATTTATAGCTCATTGTTTTTTATCGCTTTTTAATTTTGATTGAATGATCTGCTCTACCATAAGTGCTGTGCCCATCGTCAACGCTATAGGGAACAACATTTCCACGGAGAAGCGAGATAACTCAAGCATAAACACACAAGATGTCATAGGCATCTTCTGTGCGAGACCTAAAAACGCTACAGCCCCTATAAAGGCGGCCATCCCTAAAGATATAGGGGCAACTGCAATGGACCATATAGTACCAAATACAATAGCTAATGTACTACCTAACATCATAGATGGTGTAATACGACCACCGTAAGCACCTGCCGCCAAAGCTAGCAACACTGCAACCCATTTAGCCCCAAACAATCCCAATGCATACGTCCATGTAATTTCATTTGTAAAGGTCAACTCATTACCAGCTTTACCATTCCCAAGAATTTCAGGAAAGTACATAGCCATTACACCGACAAGCGTAAATGCAACGATTGATATAGGAATCATAACAGGACTACTACGGTGAATAGAAGGTAACTTACTTTGAGTAATATTAAATAACACTACCCCCACCGCTACTATAGCGCCTAAGGCTATGGAAAATTCTACATAGTGACTCCCCAAACTAGGCTGTGCCATCGTATATTGAATAACGTCCCCTACACCAGCTTGCCGAGTCACAAAGGTAGCTAAGCCACAGCATACTAAAGCAGCACCCATAGCTCTAACATTCCAAGTAAGCAGCAATGTTTCCAAGGTAAAATGGCCGCTGATAAAGGTGAATTATAACAGCAGCAAGACCTGCTCCTGCGGCACAGGCAATTAAGAGCTGACGGTCCTCTCTCTTTATATCAAAATGATCAACTAAAAAAGTTGTAATCCCTGCGCTGGCCTCTCGTGGTGCAACCTCTCGACCTAATGGAGAGCCTATACCAACAGTAATAATTTGTAGTGTGGCATGAAGTAAAGTTGTAATGGGATGCATATCCATTTTGCCCGAAACAGCAGCCTTAATATCTACAACACCTTTACCATAGCGATGAATAAGGAACCAACCTACACCCCCTACTACACCACAATAATAAAGGAATCAAACGCTCTAATGGTGAAACACGCGCTACAGCGGCACCAAAACTCAGGTGGTCAGCGGCAGAATAGTTGTATACAAACTGTTGAATTCCATGCAATAAATGCGTATAAAAAGCACCTATTAACCCCGCTATAAAACCAACTATAATGATGAGCCCAATAACTCGTTTATCAAAAGCCATACTTACTCCATTGCTAATACAATTTCTCCAGCCGCTAATGTTTTTCTTAACGTCTATAATGCGTTGATTCGATGATCCTCTAAAACGTAAGGCCGGGATCTCTAAGTTCGTCTACAAAGCGACCATCTACGAGGATATCAATTTCGTGTAATAAAGCACTTCGCAACTCATCCTCTAAAATATCATCTATTTCATACCCTGAATAGGCCCAAATTTTCTTTTCCGGTGCAGCCCCTCGTACAGCTCTTACTACAGGTAATAAACCTTGTACATTTTGGAAAGGCTCCCCACCTAATAAAGTTAAACCTGAGCAGTTAGGATTCTTAACATAAGAGACAACTAGATCTGTTTCAGCTTGTGTCCATACTTTACCGGCATTAAAATCTTGGTATTCTTCGTTAAAGCAGTTATAACAATAATGCGTACATCCAGTCACAAAGATAGATGTACGAATTCCTTCTCCATTGGCAATATCATATTGTCTTATTTGCCCATATCTCATAATTACCTCCATAGTAGTGCATATCAAATGATCAACACTATATAGATATATTTCTATTTCTCACAAATACAGTAAAAGCTGTGCCTAAGGCACAGCTTTTACCATGTATTTATGATAACTATAATTCTAATAATTTTAAATGTGCATTACCCGATCTTTGATTTCTTTCGTACGGCCTTCATTCCAGAAGTTTTCCCCAAGGTAGCCACATGTACGACGGATAACAGTTAATTTATCGCGATTCGTATTGTGACAGCGTGGGCATTCCCATTCGTTATGCTCGTTTACCTTGATTTCTCCATCAAAGCCACATTCATGGCAGTAATCGGATTTCGTATTAAACTCAGCATAAGAAATGTGGTCGTAAATATATTGAATCATGGTCAAAATAGCTGGAATATTATTAGTCATATTCGGAATTTCCGCATAGGAAATACAGCCACCGGTAGATTTCTTTTGAAACTCAGATTCAAAGGCAAATTTATCAAATACATTAATCTCTTCTCGAACATTTACATGATAGCTATTAGTGTAATACCCTTTATCTGTAATATCTTCAATAATACCAAAACGGGCACGGTCTAAAGAAGAGAAGCGATTTGTTAAGCTTTCAGCAGGAGTACCGTATAAGCCAAAACCAAGGTTATGTTTATCATGCCATAAATCAATAGCGGCATTTAGACGATCCATAATTTTCATTGCAAATACACGGCCTTTTTCACCTGTATTGGATTCACCTGTAATCAAGCGAGTTGCTTCATAAATACCGATATAGCCAAGAGAAATCGTTGCATAACCACCAGTAAGGAAACGACCGATTTTTTCTCCTTTTTTAAGGCGTGCAATGGCACCATGTTGCCAGTGAATTGGAGACACATCACTCACGACATCTTTTCAAAAGATTGTAGCGTAATAACAATGCTTTTTCTGCTAATTCAAGACGTTTATCTAAAATTTCAAAATATTTTTCTTCACTACCGCGAGCCAAAATACCAATTTGTGGCAAGTTTAAGCTTACAACACCCATATTAAAGCGACCATCAAATTTATAGTTTCCCTTTTTCATCCTTCCAAGGAGATAAGAAAGAACGGCAACCCATTGGACTAAATACATTCCCTTCATAGTTTTCCTTCATTTTTGGCGGAAATATAATCTGGGTACATCCGTTTAGCTGTACATTGTGCAGCCAATTCAGTTAAGTAATAGTATGGGCTATCTGGTGTTACATTATGTTCGTCAAGAACATAAATCAACTTAGGGAAAGCTGGTGTAATATATATATCAGCTTCATTTTTTACGCCTTTAATACGTTGACGTAAAATCTCTTCAGTAATGAGAGCTGCTTCCTTAGCGTATTCGTAATCAGGTTGGAAATACATAAATAATGTAACAAATGGAGATTGACCATTTGTAGTCATCAATGTATTAATTTGATACTGGATAGTTTGAATACCATCCTTAACCTCTTTGCGCGTACGGTTCCAAGCAATTTCACGAGCCTTTTCCATATTAGGCTCCATGCCATAAATTTCAACTTGTTCTTCAATAACATTGTTAAGGATTTTTCTCATAAGATTTACGTACAAATGGCGCCAAAATACGGTCAATGCCATTAATACTTTGACCACCATATTGACCAGATGCAACTTGAGCAATGATTTGCGTTGTAACTGTACATGCTACTTGGAACGATTTAGGTGTATCAATTTTCTTACCATTGATTACCGTACCATTTGTAAGCATGTCTTCCAAATTGATTAAGCAACAGTTAAACATGGGCTGAATAATATAGTCCATATCATGGAAAATGAATGGCACCGCTATCATGAGCCTCTAAAATATCCGTAGGAATTAATTTACGGCGCGCAATATCCTTAGATACCTCACCAGCAATTAAATCGCGTTGTGTAGATACAATCGCTGCGTCCTTATTAGAATTCTCATCAAGAACACTAACATTACTGCGATCTAACAAACCAATTACATCATCATCTGTAGTATTTTGACGACGTTTAAAAGCTTGAACAGCTTTGTAACCTTCATAGGCACGTGCCGTTGCAGGATTATGATACTCAATCAACTTATAATACACTTGATCTTCAATAGCATAAATTGTCATATCTTTTTGGAGCTTTTGAGCATATTCTTCTATTTCATCTGCAATACGCTGTGCTAACCCCTCTTCGTACAACCCTGTACTACTATGCTCAGCTTTTTCAATAGCCAAAGCAATCTTGTTTTTGTCGAATGGTACCTTTGTACCATCCCGTTTAATGACCTGCAACATATTGGCAACCTCCCCATTTTGTTACCGCTGAAAAATATGTTAAGACATAGAAAAAAGTATGGCAAACCATACTTTTTATAAATTTATATGTAAAAATGTAAAGAATTATTAGAAAACTCTCTATTTTTACCGCTACCTCAGTATACTATATATGGTGGTTGTTTTCAAGCCCTAAATACAATATAAAGTAAAAATAGGTTCTTTTAGCTATGCCAATATAGCATGGATAAAAGAACCCATATAAATTTATAATGCGAAGCCAAATAAACGTGTCAAGAAATTAGACTTTTGACCTACCCAACTAGATGGAACAGCTGGATAGAATGTGCGATTAGCCAAAAGATCACGCTCATTAAGATGAATATTTGGAAGTAAATCTTTTTTATATGTGCTATCCAATTTAGAAATTGCTTCTACATAACCTTGATGTGCTTGTACATCACGTTCACTGCTATAACCAGTACCAAAAAAATGAATCAAACCATTCGATATAATTCAATAGCTCTTTGGTAATTAGCATTATTGTGATTAAAAGATGCCATATTGCATTGAATCAAAATGCCTTTATCTACCCACTCTAATAGTTGTTCAGGTTTAGTAAATAATTGTCCATAAGTTTCTACTTCACTAATAATAGGTACAAGCCCCATATCTAGTAAGCTTAACAACCATGCATTAATATGGTGAACCTTACTATTTTCAGGTAATGCTACTAACATAAAATGGCTATTACCCAACAAATATTGATTGCGATGAGCAGCTATATATTCAACCATTTCATCACAAAGCATAACGCGAGCACCACTGTGAATAGTTATATCTACCTGTTGTTCTCCTACAGCAAGTTTCACATCATTTACTAAAGACTCCATAGTATTCCATGTCTTCTTATCCATAGATACTGTCACATCAGGAGTACTAAAAATATCTGTAATGCCTTGATTACACAAGGACTTAATCATTTTTACTGATTCTGCCATTGTTTGTGGCCCTTGAGGACCTAACACAGCTGGCAAAATGCAACCATGTAAATCAACCACGCGACTCATAATCTTTCCCTTCTACTTACGATAACCCCTTACAGAAATCGTCCTCTTTTATAAAGTTCATTCTTTATCTCATTTAATTTTCATTTTCTATTCATGATTATAACAGGGTAAAAGTCGCTTGTATAGTGGTTTTTATATAAAAATAGATAAATTATGATATGTTCATTTAATATTTTATTTAAATTTTCATCTAAACTTCATTAAAAACGCCTCATAATCTTCGTGATTATGAGGCGTTTTATACTCATGCTGTATATTAGCAACAGTTTATTTTTTATATATGCTTTTTTTCTGACCTATTTTATAGACTAACTTTACTAAGAATATACCAATAACAACACCTATTGTATCAATGACAACATCGGAAAATTGAGAGCTCCGACCTGGTGAAAATATTTGTATAAATTCATCAAGAATAGCTATAGCCATCCCTAGACCAATCGTTTTAAATACGGTTCCATACTCAATATAACGACGTAAGATTGCATATAAAACGCCACCAAGGATTGTGAACTCCGTAAGATGTGCTAATTTTCCGAACAATCCTATTTAAAGCCCATATATTTCCGTGAAAGCCTAGATTATGTGCAATGGGAGCTAACTTCTCAGCAAAAATAAGGCTAAACCCATCAGAGGAGCCTCCGTTTTGTAATGAATTATCCCATATAAAAAACACAATTAGACATAACACAATATATAGTATCCAACGTTTCATACTACTCTCCTAAACGCCACAATACATGTAGCTAAATTAATCGCGGTCAAAAATATCTCTCGTATAAACCTTATCTTTCACATCTTCTAAAGATGGATCCCAACGATTAGCTACAATAACATCGCTGACGCGTTTAAAATCTTCAAAGTTACGAATCACCGGTGAATTGAAGAAGTCTTCGGCATCAAGAGTTGGTTCATAAACTACCACAGCAATCCCTTTCGCCTTAATACGTTTCATAACACCTTGAATGGCTGATGCTCTAAAATTATCAGAGTTCATCTTCATGGTCAAGCGATAGATACCAACAATTTTCGGATTTTTAGCAATAATAGTATCTGCCACATGATCTTTACGTGTTCTATTCGCATCGACAATGGCAGAAATTAAGTTTTGTGGTACATCATTATAATTAGCTAATAATTGCTTTGTATCCTTTTGGCAAGCAATACCCACCATAGCCGAAGGATGGATTATTATAAAAGTCCTCCAATACGAGGGTCTAAACATACACCATTAATGATTTGGCTTGTGCTAAGGCCCCGTACCTCCAGCATAGGAATCAAGCTCATTAAAGTATGCTACACGTAATGCTAAATACGTATTAGCAAACAATTTAATTGCTTCCGCTTCCGTAGAATCAGTATATAATTGTGGAATATTTTCTTTAATAGCACCTTCAGCTAATAATTGACCAAAACGGCGTGCTCGGTCAGAATCCTCGCCCACAACAATACGAGATGGATATAAATTATCGTATAATGCTTTACCTTCTCGCAAGAATTCTGGGCGAGAAAATTAAATTCTCCGTATTAAATTCTTTACGCATTTGTACCGTATAGCCTACCGGTACTGTTGATTTTATAATCATTACTGCATCAGGATTAATATCTAGCACAATTTTAATAACCTGTTCAACAGAAGATGTATCAAAGAAGTTCTTTTGTGGATCATAGTTGGTAGGTGTAGAAATAATTACATAATCCGCACCTTTAAACGCTTCCACAGGATCTAATGTAGCTTTAAAGTTTAATTCTTTAGTGGCTAAATATTCCTGCAATTCAGCATCTACAATAGGTGTCTCTTTGCGATTTAACATATCTACTTTTTCCGGGATGATATCGAGGGCTACTACTTCATTATGTTGAGCTAATAACACGCCATTGGAAAGGCCTACATAGCCTGTACCAGCAATTGCAATTTTCATTTATTTGCCCTCCGTCATATAGAAATCTTTATACCATATGGCAAAACGTCTTAAACCTTCTCGTAAGGTTGTATTAGGTTTAAAGCCAAAATCTGCTTCTAACGCGCTCGTATCAGCATATGTAACAGGCACATCACCTGGTTGCATAGGGACTAATTCTTTATGTTCCTCAAAATTATAATCTTCTGGTAGTACTCCAGCAGATACTAATTCCTCTGAAAGAATGCGTACAAAATCGAGGAGATTTTCAGGATTGCTATTACCAATGTTATAAATAGCATATGGTGGTACTGGCAATCCATCAGCCCCGTTACGACGCTCTGGTGCAGCACACATAACCTTAGAAACGCCTTCTACAATATCATCGATATAGGTGAAATCACGTTTGCAGTTACCGTAGTTAAAGATTTTAATTATGCCACCACTGCGCAATGTATTGGTGAATCCGAAGTATGCCATATCTGGACGACCTGCCGGACCGTATACTGTAAAGAATCTAAGCCCAGTGCTCGGAATGTTATAAAGCTTAGCGTAAGAATAAGCTAGCAATTCGTTGGATTTTTTTGTAGCTGCGTATAAGGATACTGGGTTATCTACCTTATGATCTGTAGAGTATGGGATTTGTTTATTCGCCCCATATACGGAAGAAGATGATGCATATACTAAGTGCTCTACGCCACTTTCACCATCGTCATAAGAATGACGACACGCCTCTAAGATATTATAGAACCCAATAATATTAGATTCGATATAAGCATCTGGGTTTGTAATAGAGTAGCGAACCCCGGCTTGAGCCGCTAAATTTACAACAACGCGTGGTTTATAAGTAGCAAAAATATCATCAATAAAAGCCTTATCAGCAAGATTGCCTTTTTTGAAAATCCACGTATTTTTATTGCCTTTGCTCATCGCATCGATTTGTTGTAATCGATAATCCTTTAACGCTACGTCATAGTAGTCATTAACAGAATCTATGCCGATAATTTGAGTTCCTTCTGCTTCAGATAAGAGGGACATAACTAGATTAGCCCCTACAAATCCAGCGGCTCCCGTTACGAGGATTACCGTGTTGTTTAAATCTACATTTTTTGAAAGCATATGTACTCCTTTCATAGTTCTGTTAATTATGTCGTTTTACTTTACCTAAAACTTTATTAACACCAGAAGCAATAATAGTACGCTCAGATGGAATGATACATAAAATAGCCACATACAATAGAACGCATAACAGCATACAAGCTATCGTCCACAGCACCGTATCATATAGATGTAAAACACTATATGCTATTCCCCCAACTAACGATGCGGTAATGAGATATACACTAATATTAGATAATATGCGGAACGCACTCATATTGACGAACAGAGCCAAGAACAACATAGCTACAGCGAGCATTTCCATTCGCACTATGGAGCGAGCATATACAAAGGTACTGAAATCATATTGAATACAAATATAAATAACTGGTATTAAAACTACTAGATGTAATATTTGAGTCCAAAATGATAGGTTAGGCAACCCTTTTGCACGAAATATTTCGGAAATCAAATTAGCTGTTACAGTCATAATAGCCGAACTCAATGCCCATGAACCTAAAACGACCCCCGCCAATTTCCATTGAGGGCCAAGTAAAAGCTGAACAACAAAGTCTTGAAATACAAATAAGCCTACACCTATAGGCACTAAAAATAAAGCCATATAGCGTTGGAATGTAAAGAATGTATTGGAAAAAGGCCTGTTGATCATGTTGTACCCTACTTAGCGCTGCAAAAAGCACTGGCGCTAACGATGCTGTAGCCATAGCCATAACAGTTGTTACAATGGCCATTGGCATCTTATATATACCCAAATAATACGCATCCAGAAGACATCGACTAATAATAAAGGTGTCTACCCATGCGGTAAGCCAAATGGAAAAGGCTTCCGCCAATGACCATGCACTATAGCTAAACATGTTCATAAAAACACGACCACTAAAGAATAAGCGAATTTGATTTCGTCTACTCTTTAATAAGGCCAACGCCGTAAATAGCTGAGACCCTAGCATGCCAGCAATTAAAGACCAATAATCGTACCCCATAAGCGCCATTGGTATAGATATTACTATAGGTGTAAGAATTGTTATGAGCCTAATATTTAGAAGAAACTTAAAGTTAAAGTCCCGTCTATACAAGGCCATCTGCACACTGCTAAAGGCTGATAGAGGTATCATTGCCCCCATCACAGCTAACGGTATGCCTAAACCATCATTACCTACTAGTACAGCCAATTCATCACGACCTATTATGATAGCACCCCATAAAACTAGAGAAAACACTAGGTTGGCAATAAAGGCCACATCTGTGGCCTCTTGCTTTCTCTTGGGCACTTTCAAACTCATGCTGAACGAGAAATTTTTGAAAACCTGCATCAGCAAGCATTTCTGCAAAAGAGATAACCATCATAATTGTTGCCAATATACCAAACGCCGTCGGCGCAAGCATATGGGCCAATATTATATTTGTAAGTGGTGTAATAAGCTTTGCTAAAACCTCTGTTATGACAGACCATTTAGCAGCAGCTACGATTTTAGTATCCATTATTTTCTTATTAATATTCTTAACGCCTCTCAAGAATAGTTCGTGATGAGCTTCACATTCCAAATAATTTTGTATTGCTAAATAACTTGTAGGCCCCAAAATAAGTTGCATCAACTTACGGCCAAATAATGCATTAATAGCACGTATAATAAAGGATCTACCTAAAGAACTCACGCAAATATCGCTTTACATGAGTATCAGCAAACTTCTTATATGCTTGAGCAACAAAATGAGCATCTCTAATGTTTTCACTTCGCTTTTTATATTCCGTCAATGTTTCAATGGCTTCTGATTCTGTAGCCAAACGAGTGCCCCTTTCGGTACTACGAATTGGCACTTCAGATACAATAAAGGTATCCTTTGTAGCCTCCACACTGATTAATAAGGAATCTTTTACAAACTCCTTATGATGTATATAGGATTCGGAGTTAAAGATAAAGTTACCTTGGCCATAAATAATAGTCCCCTTACCATAGTCCTCACGAGAACCTATACAATGACTATGTTGGCAAATGACAAGGTCGGCCCCTTTATCAACAAATTTTCTGCAATATCTTTGTAACATTGGCGATGGATAGCGATAAAACTCCTTCCCACCATGATATAGGACGATAACATAATCACAAGTTTTCTTTAAAGCTTCTACATCATCGAAGCTCTCTAATACATCAAATGGATTAGCCCCCATTGTATGACAAGAAGCAACGGTAAACTCATGTTCTGCACATAGGTAAAATCCTATACGTATACCTTCTTTTTCAAAGATAAATGGCTTTTTAGCTGCTTTTACATTAGCACCAGCACCTGCATTTTTAATATCATGCTTTTTTAATAACTCCAGTGTAGTAGTTAATCCTTCTACACCATAATCTAAGGAGTGATTATTAGCCAATGTTAAAAATATAGGTTCTAAAGCCTTATAACCATAGATTGTTTTTGTAGGAGACTTTAAATTATTACCAAATTTATTAATCGGAGTAGATGCATCTGTTAAAGGCACTTCTAAATTAAAATACATTTAAATCAGATTGCTTAAGAATTTCATATAGCTCTTTACCTACTAATGCTTCCCCTTTGCCCTCTTCAAACAAACTTTTATTGATATCCGTAGGAACGAAATCAGCTCCGATGTACATTCTCAAGATGTAACCACTCCTCCTAATTCATAATCCTTTGACATAGGACGAAATCTTTCAAATCCAGCACCAGGGAAAAAATGTTAACTCTCCAATAAATAGGCGCCCTTTTATTTCATAAAAATCAACACGTAAGAACGGACAATCCTTACTTAGCTCAGCTGTGAGACGTTTCATCTCCTCATAAGTAGCTGGCTTCGGAAACTCATTAGGTAATGGAGGATAATGACCAAAATGAATCCCCATAGGCGCCCAATTGATATCATAGAAGTTCATACGTGTTCCAGTCTTTGAAAAGCGATCTGAACATACCACAGTTAGCTTTGGTTCTCCATGGAAGGAAAACATCTTATAGTCCAATAAATCATCACTGCCCAATTCTGAAATATATTCTTCTGCTATAATGCGACGCGGTACATTCTGATAAGGCCATTCTCTAGCAATTTTAGAATAATCACGTTTTAGAGATGCACTTAACTTCGCTTTAGCTGCTTCGAAGTCAAAAGATGATTTGTCTTTACAAATTACGATGCCTCCACTATCATGAGTTGACTTCAACACAAATTGATTTGGCAATGCATCGATATCGATATCCTCTACGGAATCCCATACAGCAAGTGTAGGAATAATATATTGATTTCCCACACGTTCCGCAATAAACTGTTTTGCTTCATGCTTATCAACCATAACAGTTTGAATAGGATTCCGGTAATTGACTTTTAGCCATTGTAATTTTTCACTGAAAGTTTTAGGATTCTCTAAATCTAAGGGATACCCCATATATTTAGGAAATATCTTCTTTAGAAAATCTTCATCAGATAAGTTATCATAATAGCCTGATTTAATCAGGACTCGAGTACGATAGTAAGGTTTTGTTAAGAAAGGACATGCCAACATTACACAATTTTCTGAACTTCATTGTTTACGTCCTTTCCGAAGCAGTTGCACCTCTAAATAAAACAACATCATATAAAAATAAGTGCTCTTACTTTCATAAGAAACCATGCCCATATCCATTACAATTTGTGAAAGGAATAGAATGAGCACCATTACATATTCATTACTGTGGAAATCACGATAGCGAATTAAGTTATATGCTATATACAAATACATAGAATAATACGCCAATAAACCGATAATACCAGTACCGGCTAATAACTCAATGTAGTTATTGTGAAGGTAGTAATTCTCCTTACCATATAGGAAGAATGTATATACAGATGGGTTATTGACACCAACCCCAATAATAGGAGATTGGTAGAATAAATCCCAACCAATATCCACTAAAGCCATACGAATGATAGTAGATGAGTCACCGCCAGTACCGGCAAAAGCTTCCACCATGCTAGACATACGATCTAATACTTCACCGAACATCGGTAATTGCAATACAGCAACACCTACGATAGTGAGACCTAGTAAAGAACCAATAATTTTAGCAATCGAATTGACTACATTGGCACTGCGTAAGCTTTTAAAAACAAAAAGTAATACTGTACCTGCTACAACGAATACAAGAGCCTTACGACTGCCTGTAGCAGCAAGAATACCTAATGTAGGTAATGCGATAATATGCCACCATCGAGGGCGATCATATAACATGTAATACAAGGTCATTACAATAGCATTAGCGCCCAAAAGACCTACTGTATTTGCATTTAATGCATCATTGGCAATACGTGCCGACGATGATAAGACAGTAATAAAATAATCTAAACCATAAGAAATAAACAGTATAAAAACAAACTATATAGCCTGTCCACATGCCAATCTTTAATAATGTATCCACCGATTTCTTATCTTGATAACACATGTATAAAATGATGAGCATAAAGAATATCTTGACGATGTCAAAACTTCGACTCATAGCTACAGACGTATCTATGGCATTAATCGTACTAAGGTAACAAGCCCCTATAAAGAGCAGCATATAACCATGCATCCAATTGAGCCGTAGCTTAATAACGCCCTGCTCTCGTATAAGATAAAAAATAATGAGCCCAAATAAGCATACAAATAATACATAGGCACCATAGTTCGCCTCGCCAAGGGCAAAGGAAATGGTCAACGACAACACTAAAAAGATTAGAGTTATGAACCATATCATGCGATCAGCAAGAGCCGTAATATTTAACTTCAATGGTTCTCCTCCTTACAACTCATAAAACTTCTAACCAACGTTTTGCGATTTTCCATAATGGAAATTCATCGCGTACTTTGATGGCATTCTGTGAAAGTTTAGCCGCTAGTGCAGGATCCTTTAATACACTGCGCATAGCTTCATACATAGCCTGCGTATCACCTACAGGTACGAGAATGCCATTCTCTCCACTTTTAATTACCATGCGAGCACCGCCTACAGGACAGTCTGTAACGACTGCAGGCAATCCCATGCCAAGGGCCTCTAGCATAGAGTTTGAAATACCTTCAAAGTCAGAAGAAGACACAAACATGAAACAAGGTGCTACCTTTTTCTAAAATATTACTAGCAAAGCCTGGTAACAAAATTCTATCCTCTAAATTAAGAGACTTAATTTGAGCTCGTAATTCATCTTCTAATACACCTTGTCCATAAATAACGAGTTTATACTCTGGAAACTCGTCTGCCAACATACTAAAAGCATTAATCATCATAGGTAAGTTTTTTTGAGGATGTAATCGACAGGCTGTAACGATTGTCTTCTCTCGCGCTCCATCAATTGGTGGTGGCAATTTACCATTAATAGGATTTGGAATAATAACACCACGCTTTTGGACAGATTTAGGGAAATAAGAGCGAGCATCTTCCGTTTGGAATACTAGCGCATCGGCGAATCGGAACGCAAAATTGCGCAACGCTTGTTGATGCCAACCAATAGGAACTTTGCGTGGATTATTGCGTTCAGAAAAAACAATGCGATTTTTTATAAACCAAGAGCTAATCGCTAAGATAAAACTCGATGCAGACAAGAAAGATAAGCATGTCGCATTTGGTCTAGTCTTCAAGATCTTGATTAATTCTTTTATTTCTTGCATAAAACGAATTACTTTATTAGAGCTTGTAGTATGAATTTCGATTTGTTCAATACCTTTCTCTAACGCATATTCATTACCATATCGATTAGGGCTTGTTTGGATAACTGTAATATGATGACCATCATGTACCCACTGACGAGCCAACTCTGTTAAGATTCGTTCAGCCCCATCATTACCAAGGGAGATGGTGACAATTATTATTTCCTTTTTCATAAGCCTTCCTCTTGGATATATTCTGCTAGTCTTACATAGGCTTGTGCCATTGATACCTTAGGTTTCCAACCTAAAGATTTTAACTTTTTAGAGCTTAAGAACATGTGAACTGTCGGAGCATAACCGAGCCCTTGCACATCTTCTGGAATATCAAAAACAACTTTACTCTTATTATTGCTCACATGAGTTGCCACTAATTGAGCAATGCTTGCAATAGAACGAGTCTCTTCATCATGACATATATTGTATGCTTCTCCTACTTCCACCCGATTTCATAAGGGTTAAGATACCTGTCAAAGCATCTGTAATATAGCAGTAATTAGACATAGAATCGCCTTTTGTGTGAAGAACAATATTTTCATGTTTAAGAGCACTCTTGGTAAACTGCATGAATACACGGTTATCAGATACAGGAACACCTGGTCCAAAAGTTTGAGCTAGTCTAGCGATAACAACGGGAACGCCATACTCGACCGCATAGGACTTGCAATAACATTCACATAGTCTCTTACTTTCAGAATATGAACTACGAACATTTAGGTGATCAAGATAACCTAAGCGTTCCTCAGTCATCACTTGACCTGATTCATAGGGAACGCCATATTGCTCCATGCTGGATAGGTAAACAAGTTTTTTTACCTTTTTATGACGACTTAGCTCAAGCATAGCCTCTGTACCATGGATAGAGGTACGAATTGTCTCTACAGGATGTTCTACAAAAAATTTAGATTGTGTTGGTGCAGCACCATGCAAGATATAATCACATGGCACATCAATAGATTCTAATGAGCCATCAATAATAGTAAATGATTCATTATCTAAATGCTCACCAAAAATAGTTTGTGCTTTATCATGGCTTCGCACATGACCAAGCACTTTTAAATCCAAGCCATAAGCTTCATTAGCAAGTATAAGTAATTTTATAAACATCGATCCAATAAGCCCCGTTGCACCTGTTATAAGAATGCGTTGATGACGGAGGAAATGAAAGTAATTTTTTTCATGTACTAAAGCCGTTAACTCGCGTTGAATAACGGAATTACTCATCTTTTAATCCTCCTAGCTCACGATTTTTAATAATCCCCTGTGAACATATAATAATCGGATGGAGTTGTAATCTTTATATTTTCAGTTTCCCCTAATACAGGATATAAAGTATATCCATAGTGCATCATCATCGATGCGGAATCAATGAAATCATGTATTCCATCGTCTTTTGCTCGATCATGAACAGATAAAATATCATCTAATCTAAAACTCTGAGGAGCTTTAGCCATAAGACATTCATTACGATTTAAAATACGCTTAATAGAACCATTTTGGGTAACCATAACCGTTTCTATAGCTGGAGTAACAGTAATGGCAGACCCCTTTGATTCAACAGATTCTATGTTTCTCTCTATAGTAGAATTATCTACAAGTGGACGAACCCCATCATGAATCAATACAGTCACATCTTCATCCGGGATTAAACGCTTAGTCTCAACTAGCCCATTATATTGGGAGCCGAGAGCACTTTCACCGCCGGGTACAATGGACAAAACCTTTTGTAATTTCGCCTTTTCAATTAGTTGCTTTGTATGATCAATCCATTCTGCTTTGCAGGCAAGAACAATCCCATCAATTGTCTCCGTTTGTTCAAAACACATCTAAGGTTTGAATCAAAATCGGTCTACCGTTCCATTCTAGAAACTGTTTTGGCGTCTTGCTGTTATTCATTCGAGCACCTACGCCACCCGCAAAGATTACTGCTATTCGTTTCATAGGCCCTCCTTATGGTTGAGCTTCTTTTATGGCATAATATATGCCTTTATACTCCTTGTAAGGCGTATGTAAATCAGCAAATACTGCATCGTGTTTTGCTACACGTTGCTCTACAGGTGGTAATCGCATATAGTCGCCCCAAATAAGACGTAAATATCTTTCATACCCTTTCATAACAGGTATTTGATGACCTTCAAAGTCTTTATATACTACAGAAGCAAAGTCCTCTTGCGGATGTCTTAACTTCATGCCTTTTAAACTACCAATTAACTCAGTACACTCCTTGCTTGTATTGAAATCATATTTAGTCATTTGCTTTTCAGCAAAACGCCAAATATGATAGCGCACGGACTGACTAGAAAAGACCTTATAGATACAGCCTGCTAAGGCACGATATATAGGCCCCTTATTATCCGGTAATCGTTGAGCGTTAAAGAGTGCAAATGTCATAGCCCACATCAACTGCAAAGCACGACTAATTTTGCCGGGTGCACAGCCATCAATAGGCATAATCTCTAAGGCTAAACCATGACAAATATCTTCGTGCATACTGTGACGATTAATAAAAGTCGTGTTGTTATCTCGAATAGAAGCGCCTGCATCGTGATAAATATGATGACGATCTGTACGACAATACGTATAACGTTCTGTATCAGCATATTTAGGCCACAACTCTGCTAGTTTTTCATAGTCAGGACGAGGCATAAAGAGATCTAAGTCATCATCCCAAGGGATAAAACCATTATGACGTATAGCCCCAATGAGACCACCGCCGCAAAGATAAAAGCGCAAATTATGTTTATTACAAAATTCTTTAAAGTACAGCAACATACTAAGCTCTTTTTCTTGTATTTCCTTTGTCATAGATGTACTCATAGGGACCTCTCTTAACGTAATACAGCTAACACTGTATCTATCATCGTTTTTATATCTTGTAAAAAAGAAAACTCCTTAATACTCTTTAAATTCCAAGCCATCTTGCCCGGTAAAACCTCATTTATATAGACTTCATCAACATTTTGAGCATTTTGTAAAAGTTGATCTTCATCCTTATAAGCAATGCTGGCTACACTCGTTACACCAGCAGGTAACAACAGCGTAGCTTTCATCTCATCCGTATAGGCTGCCACATATCGCGGTACCTCAGGTCTTGTACCAACAAAGCTCATATCTCCTAAGAGAATGTTGATAAGCTGAGGCAGTTCATCAAGACGACAACTGCGCAGCATATTACCCACCTTAGTAACCCTCATATCATTTTGTGACGTTACCTGAGCACCAAGGGATTCCGCATTTTTTACCATAGTACGGAACTTGTAGATGCCAAAGGTACGACCGTACTGCGTCACCCGAGTTTGGCGGAAGAAGACCTCCCCTTCGCTATCTCGTTTAATCATGATGGCTAGCACCAAAGAAATACAGGACTTAATGTAATGAGCATGCCGGCCGCCATAACACGGTCAAAATATGCTTTTACAAAGAAGACTTGTTCGTCTTTGATTCAATATTTCAAAGTATGGACGCACCTCTTCACACTGCAACTCTTGGTGGTAGATCGTAAAAGTTTCTTTACTAGCATTCGGTAATAATCCTTTTAAACTGTTCAATGATATATTGCACTTCTTCATCTGTAAGGAGCGTATGAAGTGGCAATGTAATTTCATTTCTTAAATTGGTCATAAGCATTTGGATAGTCATCAATTGTAAAGCCTAAATTCTTGTAAGCCGTATGCATAGGAATTGGCTTATAGTGAACATTGGTTGCAATACCAGCTTCAGCCATAGCTTCAATTACCTTGTTACGGTATTCTGCATCACGTCCATCTAAGCGAACTAAGTACAAATGACCACTACTTTGATGATCATCAGTATAGTGACTTAATACTGTAACAGGTAAATCTTTTAAACCTGCATCATAAGCTTCGATAATTTCCTTACGACGTGCTAACAGTTTTGGGTATCTTTCAAATTGGCGCCAAACCAATAGCAGCCATAATATCCGTCATATTACATTTGTAATATGTGCCTTTAATATCGTATTCCCATGCACCAGCCTTTGTCTTAGCAAGGGCGTCCTTATCTTGTCCATGCAAAGATAATAATTGGAATTGCTTATAAATAGTTTCATCATCGTAGCCCTCAATATGGCGCCATGTAGCGCAGCCACCTTCGGCAGTAGTAAAAGTTTTTTACTGCATGGAAAGAGAAACTACTGAAGTCAGCTACATTGCCTGTTGATACACCTTTGTAGGATGCACCAAAAGAATGGGCACAGTCCGCTACGATAGGAATATGTGCCAATGCTTTTTGAATATCATTGGCAGGTGTAAATAGCGATTTCTTGTCCTCTACAATGGAGCGCAAGCGCTCATAATCACAAGGTACACCAGCAATATCTACTGGAATAATAGCCTTTGTTTTTGGTGTGATAGCACGAGCGACTGCATCATAATCCATTTCATAAGCATCTTTCTGTGTATCAACGAGTACTAAGGTAGCACCTACATGAACTACAGGACTCGCACTAGCTGTATAAGAATAAGCACTCGTTATGACTTCGTCTCCAGGTCCAATACCCAATACACGAAGAGACATTTCAAGCGCCGCGGTCGCAGAATTTAAGCAAACAGATTTAGGTGTGCCTAACTGTTCGGCAATCTTTTTCTCTAGCTCTTTAGTACGAGGACCCGTTGTAATCCACCCACTTTTTAAGGCTTCAACGACTTCATTGATTTCTAACTCTGTAATATCGGGAGGAGAAAAATTAATTTTCATATACATCACCTCAATACTTTCTGTACCATATTGATACGCTTGATGAATCGATTAGATTACGAATTAAGTAAGATTATTAAGCATCAATTACGATAGAGCCTAATAGAGGAATGCCTACTTGAGTAAGGCGTTTTTTTGCTTCTATCAAATCTTTTGGGCTTGCTACTTCATTTTTAACAACTAGCACTACACCATCTGATTTTTCTGCCAATACAACAGCATCTGTAACGGACAATACGGGTGGTGTATCGATGATAACCACATCATATTCATCGCGTACATAATCTAAAATTGTTGGCAATTTACTAGAGTCTACTACTTCAGAAGGATGCTGAACCACTTCTCCTGCTGTCAATACATCTAAATGAGGTTGTACATTACGATGAATCGTCAAATCTTCATCCATCATTACTGCATTAGTAAGACCTTTATTTTGCACATTAAAGGCTAAGTGTTGTACTGGATTGCGTAAATTACCGTCAATCAGTAATACTTTATTATTGTTTTTAGATAAAGCTAATGCAGTATTAGCGGCCACCTCAGAAGTGCCTTCACCACTAGTGGCTGCAGTAATACAAATAAGCTTACATTTATGTTGATTACATACATATTGTAAATTGCTACGCAATGTACGATATGCTTCTACAAGTGGTGTATCACCACGTTCATTAGAAATTAGTCTAATCATATTAACCTCTCACTTTGCGCAACAATGCTACGAAACGATTACTAGGCTCTTCGTATTCTACTTCTTTATGATTTGGAATCACGCCCAAATTTTGAATGCCAAGAATATCATTGATTTCTTGTACAGATTGAACCTTGCGGTTACAGAAGAACTGACCCAATGTGTAGAGGCAACCAAGGATGAGACCTAAAATTGCAGAGCCTAATAGAATGAGAACTTTACGCGGAGCAATTGCCTTTTCTGGTAATGTTGGAGCATCTACGATTTGAACTTCATTTGGTACCATAACCTCTGCTACCTTCGCTTCTTCTAAGCGAGTAGATAACATTTGATAGATATCTTGTGCCACATCTACATCACGTTTTGCTTGGATATAACCGCGTTCTTTTTCAGGTAATCCCTTTATAGCTTCTTCGTTTGCTTTATCTAACTCAGCTAATGTAGATTGTTTACCTTGAGCTACAGCTAAAGCCGCTTCATTTTTAAACTTATCCGCTAGCAAGCCTTGTTGTGCAGAGTTGCTTGAAGGTGCTTGTTGAGATGCAATGGCGTTGATTTCTGCATTTAGACCACTTTTAGCTTCTTCAATTTGTTGATTAATTTCTTTCATCGCAGGATGTTCATCAGTATATTTACCAATATAAGAAGCTTTACGAGATTCAAGATCCGCTAATTGACCTTTGTAAGCTTGAACCGTAGCACTATCAGCGATGCTTTTACCTGCAGAACCCTAATTGCTCATTGATACTGCCAAATGCAGCTTGTGCCGTTTCTAAATCAAGTTGATTTTGCGCTTTTTCACGATCAATAAGAGTAATCTTATCAGTTAAGCCTTTCATCTGATCAGCTGTGGAGTAAACTTTGTTGTCAACTTGGAATTGTTGTAATTTCTTTTCTGCTTGCTCTAATTCAGATTTAGCAGTAACAACGCGTTTTTGTAAAGAATTCACGAGTAGTACGTTGTTCAACATGAGAAATTTCAGCAAGGCGCTTCAAAAAGTTATCAATTAGCAATTTATTAGCTTCTTGAGCTTGTTCAGGACTTTTGCCTGTTACGCTCACTTGTAACAACTCAGTTTCCTTGTATGGTTTTGTTTCAATACGCGTTTTAACAAAATCTTCATATGTTGGTGCATTACCGGTACCTTCAGGATCTTCTATAGCAGTAATTACTGGCTCTACTACATTACGACTTTTTAAAATTTCTGCATCTGTGTTCATCAATTGACGAGACATAGAATCAGAATAGGCATTAGCGCTAGATAATACAGAATTGCTCAAGCCTTGAGCCTGCTTAATGCGCAACATAGATGAAGATTGATATGTAGATGGCGCTAGAAAACCATAGGCACCACCTAGTACGATGCAGGCTACCGTAATATTGATAATTTTACGGCGCTTTTTAATGAGGACTCTGCCTACCTCTTTTAAATCAATAATTTGTTCCACCCATATACCCCTTTCTGTGAAAGTATACAAACAACAGGGTCTCTCCCTCTAAGGATTGTGAACTGTGTCTATCTCTCTCAAGCAAAGCACAGTGTAAGTAAATATAAAATAGCTATATAACGATGTAGTAATATACGTGAATTAATAACTAATATAGTGACAATTTAGATATTATGATTTGGATGGTATGTAGGAACGATATCCTGTAACACATTGATTACATCCATATCAGTTCTACATGTATCAAAGCGCTCTATTTCACGACTCAGCCATTCTTGGTTAACATCTTCTAACGCAGCTTCAAAGATTTTCTTATGCGTAGTTGTATTCGTACCTTCTTCGGCAGTTAATAACTCTTCGTATAACTTTTCACCTGGGACGTAAACCAGTAAATTCAATACGAATATCCTTATTTGGTTCAAAACCAGAAAGACGAATCATATTTTTAGCTAAATCTACAATCTTAACTGGTTCGCCCATATCTAAGAGGAACACTTCACCGCCCTTACCCATGGCACCAGCTTGTAGCACTAGTTGGCTTGCTTCAGGAATAGTCATGAAATAACGTGTCATTTCTGGATCTGTAACGGTTACAGGACCACCTGCTTCAATTTGTTTACGGAATAAAGGAATAACTGAACCACGGCTACCAAGTACATTACCAAAACGAACTGTTATAAACTTAGTATCATATGTGTGATTCATACCTAGTACAACCTTCTCTGCCACCCGTTTAGTGGCCCCCATAACGCTAGTAGGGTTAACAGCTTTATCCGTAGAAATCATAACAAATCGCTCAACCCCATGAGCACCAGCCACATCTGCTACATTTCGGGTACCGTAAATGTTATTAAGCACAGCTGCTATAGGTTGAATTTCCATAAGTGGTACATGTTTGTGAGCTGCCGCATGAAATACTACATCAGGATTATAAGCTTTAAAGATTTGTTCTAATTGATTCTTATCTCGAATATCTGCAATGATAGGTACCAAAGTACCTTCTGGTGCAACACTACGCAATTCTTGGTGAATAATATAAATACTGTTTTCACCATGGCCAAGTAATAATAATTTCTTAGGTTTTACACGTAGTACTTGGCGACAAATTTCAGAGCCGATAGAGCCACCAGCGCCTGTAACAAGAACTACTTTATCCTTAAGATATGGTTCCACCTTAGAAGTATCGAGGTGAATTTCATCACGTTCTAATAGGTCTTCAATGGAAACAGGATGTAGGTGAGATACAAGGACTTCGTCATCAAGTAACTGGTACACCCCTGGCAAGGTATTAATCTTACATTTAAGAGGAGAACAAATTTCCATAATCTCGCGGATAACATCGCGCTTAACCGACGGCATGGCAATGATGATTTCTTCAATCTTATATTTGGCTGCCAACATAGGAATATCTTCACGATTACCGAGAATTCTAAAACCATTCATAAGGCGATTATGTTTAAACATGTCATCATCTACAAAGCCAATGATTCGACGAGAGCGCTTATGATACCGTTCAATTTCACGAGCAATAGTTGCCCCTGCATCGCCAGCACCAATGATCAACGTATTCACTTGACCACTTTCACCATCATCCCCACTGCTATAGTGAAGTGCCACATAATGAAGCAACATGCGTCCCATACCTACAGCACCTGTAGTGAGGAACCATGTAATAAAATAGACTGAACGTGGTAATGACTTACCAAATACAAACATAGAGGAGTAAAAGATTGCTGTACCTACTGTCGTAGCGACAGATACTGCTAATACCTCTCGCATCCCTGCATAACGCCAAATACGTGTATATAAATGCATTATCAAGAACATCAACATATAGGAAACAAGTAGTAGCGGTAAAGCATCCACCATTTGATTAATATATTGAGGTTCTATGTGTCCATCAAATCGAATAAATAAACTGACAAAAGCAACAATAACAATAGTTGCAATGTCGGCAATAAACAATATGGATGGTAATAAATATGAACGCAAAAAAACGCCCCCTTATATGATAGATATCGCCTTATCTTTAATCCTTACCTATTCGTGATACCATATAAGCCCCTGTTAAGATTGGAGCAATATCACGAGCAAAGTTGATACGACTGTTCTTAGTTAAGTAAAGAACATCGCCCTCTCTCATAATATAATTTTCAGTCATATCCCCAGTTTGTAAGATACGATTTAGATTAATTGGGATTGGTTTCTCTGGATTATCTTGATGAATTAAATAAATTTTCTTCTTCGCTGTATCCCAGTTGAAGCTACCTGCTGCGCCAATCGCATCAATAACTGTGCTAGACTTCGTTAGCGTATAAGCACCTGGTCGATTAATTTCACCAAATACATATACTCGTACACCACCAAGTTTTGTAACATTTACAGTGATATCTGGATTAATAATGTATCGAGATAACCCTTGTTGCAATTCAGCAATAAACTCATCAACAGTTAAACCGTCTGCTTTTACGGCACCTACCATAGGGAAAGATACATAACCATCTGGACGAACTGCATACATAATGTCATTACCATTACGAGTTCCAAGATCGGCCTGTTGTACGACTTGAATCGTTAATTCATCCCCTTGGCGTAGGCGATATTCTTTGTCAGAGCTAATTACAGATACACTAGTTTCCAAAGGTGCATGACCTTCCAACTGTGCATTTTTACTATTATAGCCCTGTTCAGCTAGTTACACTTACTGGTGCTGCCATAGCGGTTGTCGTTGCACATAAAAATGCAGCCATCATCACATACTGTTTTTTATTCATACTTTACCTCTTTGTTTTACATTCAACATGTTCAATACATCACATGATTATTAGTATTGTTAATACTAAAATATCGGTTAAGCTATTTTATCATTTTTTTAAATGTACTTCTATAAACCCAAGATATTCTGAGTGAACTTCATTAAACCTTCAACAACAAATGCAGTAAACACAGTGTTTTCACGGCATTCTCATGAGTGATTTTTTACACATTTCATAGATAATTCACTCCGTTTTTTCTTAAAATTTAGTAAAATAATTAAATATATGTAAAGTCATTTCACTATTGGCTCACGTTTTCACCACTCACTCATCACTTTTATTGATAAACAAAAAAATAAGGTGTATATACTAAAAAAATCTAGTATATACACCTTATTTAAAATTTTAGATAAATATGGTCATTATTTACTATAATTTACTCAACTCGACCACCTAAGTAAGCTTCCATAACACGTGGATTATGGCGCACTTCATCAGCTGGACCAGACAAGACCATTTTACCTGTTTCTAATACATAAGCGTAATCAGCAATTCTTTAATGCTTGACGAACATTTTGTTCTACTAAAAGAACTGTTGTTCCATCGGCACTAATTTCTTTAATGGTTTCAAAAATTTCATTAACTACCAATGGAGCAAGGCCCATAGATGGTTCGTCTAGTAATAACAACTTTGGACGAGCCATAAGTGCACGGCCAATAGCTAGCATTTGCTGTTGACCACCAGATAAAGTACCACCTAATTGGTAGCTACGCTCGTCAAGAATTGGGAATCGTTTAAATACCTTTTTGATATCTGCTTCGATTTCTTTATCTTTACGTGTATAAGCACCCATTTCAAGGTTCTCATAAACACTCATATCTTGTAGTATTTGACGCCCTTCAGGCACTAAGGAAATACCAGCATGTACAATCTGATGGGTTTGACGACCAGTAATATCCTGACCTTCAAAATCACTCGACCAGAATGTTGGTTTTACAAGTCCCATAATTGTCTTCATCGTAGTAGTCTTACCGGCACCATTGGCACCAATAAGAGATACAACAGAACCTTGTGGCACTTCTAAACTCACACGTCTTTTAAGGCTGTAATATGTCCATAACCAGCCACAATATTTTCTAGTTTTAACATATTACACCTCTTCTTTACCTAAGTATGCTTCAATTACAGCTTCGTTATTTTGAATTTCTTGAGGTGTACCTTCAGCAATTTTCTTGCCAAAGTTAAGTACTACCAAACGATCACAGATATTCATCATCAATTCCATGGCATGTTCAATAACCACAACGGTAATACCTAGGTCACGAATCTTGCCAATCAATTGACGCAGAACTTCAGTTTCACTATCATTCATACCCTGCCGCCGGTTCATCGAGCAAGATCAATTGTGGATGTGTTGCTAAAGCACGAGCAATTTCAAGGCGACGTTGCTTACCATATGGCAGTGATGTAGCAACTTCTTCAGCATCTTCTTCTAGGCCTACAAGCTTTAAGAACTCGTAAGCAATACCACGACAACGCTCTTCTTCAATGCGTTGACGTTTTGTTTTCAAAAAACTAGATAAGAAGCCAGAGCCAGTACGACAATGCATACCGGTTAATACAGTTTCAAGAGCTGTCATATTGCCAAAAGAGACGAATATTTTGGAATGTACGAGCAATCCCCATTTCAACAGTTCTATGCGGCTTAATACCTACTACAGACATGCCGTCAAAAACGATTTCACCAGAGCTTGCTGGAAATACACCAGTAATCAAGTTAAAAAGTGTAGTCTTGCCGGCACCATTTGGACCGATAACACCAAATACTTCACCTTGTTTAACACCAAAGGATACACCAGTGAGAGCTGCAACGCCACCAAAGCTTTTACTTACTTCATTTAATTCTAATAGCATTCAGTTCCCTCCTATCCTTGTTTTTCTTCTTGTTGTTTGCGTTTGTACGCTTCAAAGCGTTCTGTTAATACTTGTGATTCTGGAATATAAGGAGCTTTTTTAAAGCCTAACTTACGGCTAATTTTGTCCATCATAGATTCTGTTAAAATACCATCTGGACGAACAGCCATCAAGATAACAAGTAAAGCACCATAAATGATATCTCGATAATCGGACAAGAAACGCAATACTTCTGGCAATAATGTAAGAATAAAGGAGCCGAGTACAGAACCCCATACTACATTGGAGCCACCAAATACTGGGAATAACAAGATTTGTACTACTTTATGGTAGCTGAAATCTGTAGGATTAATAAAGTTTGTAATGTGAGCATACAAACCGCCACCGATGCCAGCAATAAATGCACCAATAATAAAGGCCATCATTTTGTAGTATACAACGTTAATCCCCATTAGTTCTGCCGCATGATCATCCGCTTTGATTGCCGCAAAAGCTCGACCAACACGACTATTATTAATGCGTACACAGAAAGCAATAATCAAAACTAAAATAGCCAACAAAATAATGATAGCTATCAAATTTCCCCCATGTCACAGCATCAAGGCCCATTAGGCCATCCATATCAAATTCATAGGCATAGTTTGTCAATTCTTGAGGAATAGAAGGGATGCCAGATAAACCTAAGGCACCATTTGTAACATCTAAATTCAAGAAAATAACGCGTACTACTTCACCAAAACCAAGGGTTGAAATAGCTAGATACAAGCCTTTAAGTCTTGTTGTTGGTAAGCCAATGATAACTGCTACAAGACTTGCAACTAAGCCACCTACTAAAATGCCAACAACGATAGGCAATTCAGCTTTCAAAGAAAGCATAGCGCCTACATAAGCACCTACACTCATAAAGCCTGCTGCCCCAAGAGAGAGCTGACCACTGGCAAGTGTAAAGTAAATAGAAATACCCATGATGGCATTGATGATGAAGAACATCACGATCTGTAGATAATACGGGTTTAATAAATCCATCACGGTCTCCCCCCTTTATCTTTAGAACCAAACAAGCCTTGTGGGCGCCAGAACAATAATAGGATAATGAGACCAAATGCTACGGCATCACGGAATGTAGAAGCACCATAGGCAACAGAGAATACCTCTGCTACACCAAGAATGAAGCCCCCAACCATAGCACCTGTAATATTGCCAAGACCACCTAAAATAAGTACGGCAAGACCTTTAAATCCGATGATAACGCCCATAGTAGGTTCAATAGCATTGAAAGATAAGCCTACTAATACACCTGCAGCTGCACCTAGTGCAGAGGCAATCATTACTGTAACAGAAATAATCATCGTAGGGTTAATACCTAGAAGTGCTGCCGTTTCAGTACTCATTGATACAGCGCGAATAGCCTTACCAATTTTAGTTTTCTTAATAACTATATTTAAAATGAGCATTAAAACGATAGAAACACCTAAGCCAATGATTTGTACCATGGAAATTTTAAAAGCCCCAAAGTCAATGAGACCACCAATATAATCTGGTTGGAAAGATCTTGTTTGAGGACCCCAAAGCAATAATGCCAAGCTTTCAATAAAGATGGAAACACCAATGGTACTAATGAGTGGTGCCAAGTGAGACACCTTTTTCTTGCGTAGTGGACGAAGGAGCCACGAATTCTAGAAGATAACCAAGGATAGCACCTACTGCCATAGCTACGATAAGGGCTACAAAAATGTTAACGTTAAAAATTGTTACCATAAAAAGACCAACGAAGGCACCTATCATAAAGATGCCTCCGTGAGCCATGTTGATAATATTCAAAACACCGAACACAAGTGTTAAGCCAATAGCGAGTACAGCATATAAGCTACCGAGGGTTAACCCGTTAACTAATTGTTGTAAAAACACTATACTACCTCAACTTATTTTGTTAATGCGTCAAATTGACCATTTTTAATTTGTAATACTTGAACTTCCATGGAAGGATCGCGTTTTTCGTTGAACTTGAATTGACCAGTTACACCAACGAAGTCAGCAATGTTTTTCAATGCTTCACGGAATTTTTCGCGATCAGTTGTGGAGCCTGCTTTTTTCAACGCTGCTTCATAAAGATATACGGCATCGTATGCTTGTGCAGCGAATTGGTCAGGTTCTTTACCATATTTAGCTACATAAGCTTTACGGAAATCTTTAACCTTTTGGTCTTCTTTATTAGGGAACCAAGGTGTACCAACGATAACGCCGTTAGCCGCATCGCCAGCAATTTTAATGAATTGTGGGCTGTTGAAGCCATTGGAGCCAACTACAGGTTGATTCATACCCATTTCACGCATTTTTTTCATGATAAGGGCACCTTCTTGGTAAAGGGATGCAACGATAATTACATCTGGTTTAGCTTGTTGAATCTTAGTCAATTGAGCAGAGAAGTCAGTATCTTTATCTGCAAATGTTTCAGTATCAACGATTTGTACGCCTACAGATTCCAATGCTTTACGAGCTGTATTGTTTACAGATACCATTTGGTCATTGTTGTTAGAATACATAATAGCTGCTGTTTTAAAGCCTAATGTTTTATGAGCTTCTTTGATAGCTGTGTCTACAGCCAAGGATTCTGGTACAGCATTACGGAAGATATAATCCCCAATATCTGTAATACCTTCAGCAGTTGTAGATGTACCAAGCGCTACTACTTTGCTTTTATTTGCTACAGGACCAGCTGCCATCATTTCACCAGATAGCATAGGACCAATAACTGCTACAACTTTATCTTTTGCAATTACTTTGTTCATCGCATTGATAGCTTCGTTTTTATCACCTTTAGTATCTTCTACTAACAAGTTAATTTTTACAGCATTTGCATCAGCGTTGATTTCGCTTACAGCCAATTCTGCACCAGCTTTAATGGACTCACCATATGCTGCGGCACCACCAGTTGTTGTTGTCAATAATGCAATTTTAGCTTCATTGCTATTTGCATTTCCTGCATCTTTATTGCTACCACAACCAGCAGCAACTGCCATTACACCAGCAAGACCAAAAATGGCTGCTTTTTTCAACATGGATTTATTCATGTTACACCCTTCCTTTAAAAACATAAAACTTTGATTCTATACCTATATTATGAGAATCTAAAATACTTTGTCAATTAAAAGATAATGATTTTAATTCCCCAATAATATATACATTAAAAAGCTATTCAGATAATTTTTCCCACTTCTCATACAATGAATCTAACTCACTTTGAGTTTCCTCAATTTGCATAGAGATTTTGGACATTTCATCTAAATCTTGTTGCACTACAGGATTCGCTAATTGCACCTCGTACATCTTCATTGTTGCCTCAAGGCGAGCAATTTCAGATTCTACCTCTGCTAATTGTTTTTCCACCATATAAGCATTCGGTTTCTTCTGATTTTCCTCTGTAGATTCTAATGCTGAAAGTGCTGGCTCGTCAGCTGAATCAGATTTGCTCTCAACCTTATCAGCGTCTAAGTTCTGCTCATTAGCTAATGCTAATAAGTCTTCTTGCTCCTTTAGCTTTTCCTTATAGTATGAATAATTACCGAGGTACTCTGTAATTTTTACCTTCATCTAGTATTACTGTTTTTGTAGAAACTTGATCTAAGAAGTATCTATCATGAGAAATAATAAAGCAAGTCCCTTCAAATTGTTGTAATGCTTCTTCCACAATTTCTCGTGTAGGAATATCTAAATGGTTTGTCGGTTCGTCTAAAATAAGGAAATTATCACCTTGAAGGAATAATTTCAGCAATGCCAAACGCGCTCTTTCACCACCGGATAAATCACCGACCAGTTTAAACACATCATCCTCCTTTAAAGAGAAATGCACCAAGCACATTACGCGCCTTATCCTCACTGTAGTTAAAGTGATTCATAATCTCTTCTACTACCTGCCAAGAATCGTGCAACTCTTCGTGCTCTTGTGAGAAGTACCCGACTTGTACGCGATTGCCAATATCTACATGACCATTTTCAGGGAATAGTTCTCCTACAATAGTTTTTACTAGAGTCGATTTACCTGCTCCATTAGGACCGATAAGAGCTACAGACTCACCGCGGCGAACAACGAGAGATATATCATCAATGATGCGACTTTCACCATACCCAACAGATAAGTGATCTAAGACTAAAACCTTATCGGCACTCATTGCTGCAGGAGGGAAACGAAAATTGTAAATGATGTGAAGTAACAGGTGCCTCTAGACGTTCTAATCGATTGAGTTGAGACTGACGGCCACGAGCCATTTTAGACTTGATACCAGCACGGTATTTATCTATATAAGCCTCTGTTTTCTTAATGTACTCCTGTTGCTTTTCATAAGCCACCATATCTGCCTTTAAGCGTTCATCACGTTGTTGAATATAACGACTATAGTTGCCACGATACGTTGTAGCCTTATGATTATCTAGCTCCACAACGCCAGTGACGATACGGTCTAAGAAATAGCGGTCATGGCTGACGATGAGAATGCCACCAGGATAGGCGGATAAGTATCCTTCAAGCCACTCGAGCATATCCATATCTAAATGGTTTGTCGGTTCGTCTAAAAACAGAAAATCTGGACGACGAACCAAGGCCTTTGCTAAGTTAATACGCGTCTTTTGACCACCAGAAAAAGCATTAGCTGGTTTGTCTAGGTCTTCATCAGTAAAACCTAAACCATAAACAATACGCTTTGTCTTTTGCTCATAGTCATACCCACCAAGCCATTCTAGACGATTTTGTAAATAATCTAAGCGTTGTAAATCAGCTTCACTAGCCTCTTCCGTTTCTAAGCGACTCGTAAGTTCTTTAAGTTGTTCTTCCAATGCATGTACATCAGCCCAGGCCTTTTCAATCTCAGTAGCTAAACTATCGTCACCAAGATTTACATCTTGTTGCAAGTAGCCAATACTTGCAACAGGAGACTTAACTACATTGCCTTCATCAAGCTCCTCATAGCCTAATATGCATTTTAATAAGGTAGATTTACCGGCCCCATTGGGCCCTACCAAGGCGAGTCGATCGCCCTCTTTTATCTCAAAAGAAACATTGGAAAATACTTGGCGCACCCCAAATGATTTTCCAAGGCCTATCATTCGAATGCGTTCCATTCACAACCTCCTAATCATTTACCCTTTATTATACCACAGTTGCCCTGACCAACATTAACATCTCTACAGAATCTTTTGATTTTCTGCTATGACGAAATAATTTGCCCAATAACGGAATATCGCCTAATATGGGTACCTTTTGTATTTGCTGCTGGTCTCGATTATCCATGAGTCCACCTATGACAAGCACTTCGCCTTGTTGTAATCGCACTCTAGTATGAGCCTGCCTTGTACTAATTTTATAAGCTTTCATTTCCGAAACCATAATCGGTGTACTTACCTCGGCATGTATTTTTGCGTCTACACCGCCATCTGCAGTAATAATAGGAGTATAGTTTAACTTAATTCCCACCTCTTCATAGCGGGTAAATCGCTTGCGCTCTCCATTCACCTCTGCCTCTTCTATAACAGGGATACGTTCACCTATTAATATGTGTGCAGTCTCTCCATTGAGGGCCATAATAGATGGTTTAGCTATTAGAACAGCTTTTCCAGAACTTTCCATAAGACTTAGTTCTGGTTTCACAAAAAACTTATAAGCTTCTCCACTTGGTGTTTTACCAAAGGTAACAGCCCCATACGAATTAGTCTTATCTTCACCATGACCAGTCAAACTGAGCCAAGACCAACGAAAACCTTGTTCTTTTGCATAGGATTGCTCCATAGCAATAATCGTAGCTTCTAATTGTACTTGTTTAGGCTCCTTATCGATAGCACGGACTAAAGTTTCTATCCGCCTTTTTTCTCCGCTCGTTAAATGCATAATAACCTCATTTTGTTCTGAAAGTACGGCCATTTTATCATTCTTTACTACAGTGCCCATTACAGCTTTCAAAGATTCTGCTGGTAAGTGTTCTGGGGACAGTACATAGAGTTCTCTGTTCTCCAGTGTTGCCTCATCAGATTCAATAAGTAATGTATTATGTTGCTTTGATACAGAAAAATGATATATCCGCCCTAGTTCTTTAATAACCTCTTCTGGAGACTCCCCTTTTACGGTTGCCGTAATATTTCCCTTTAATGACTCTACACCGATAACTGATATACCATAACTTCGACAAATGCCTAATACAGTCTCTTTTAATGATCCATTCCGTACAGATATTGTAATTGGTTCTTTATCTTTATTACTCTCAACGCTATTGGTTACACTATTGGTTTCACTATTGCTTACAGTATTGATATCACTATTGGTTACATTATTTGTTACCTTTTCTTCTGTAGTATTTCCTAATACAACTAATGGTCCTCCTAATAATAAATATGTCAGTATAGCTATTAGTATAACTATTTTTATGATCACTCGATTTTTAGCCATCGTGATGAACCTCCTTCGACGATTTCTACGCTATTTTCAGTAATAGCAGATACTGATATCCCTTGCCAACTACTTCCAATTGTAACCATCTGCTCCTCTGAGCCTCTTCGTAAAATAGCAACCTTTTGATTTCCTTCAATAATTCCCTACAAGTTCAATCCGTTGTTCTAGAGCCAACGCGTTAGAATTAATACCTGTTCTGGAGTGAACACTTTCATTACCATAGTTATTGGTATCATCATGGGTCATATTGCTATTCCAATCTTTATTCTTTCTATCCGTTTTTATATTTTTATTCTTCGTACTTCTATGTTTCCGTGAAGTTCTTTTATTACTTATTTTCTTGCTATCACTAAGTGATGTTTCATCATCGCTAATAGTATCTAAATCATTATCCATATCTTTCGTCTTATCACTTTGGCTTAATAAATCGGTACTAGAAATATCTTTAAAGACCTCTCGCCAAGGATGAGGCCGTTCTACACTACTCACATCATATAGTAAGCGTCCTTTAACAATAGAGTCATCTTTCTCATCATGTACGGCCTTATTCTCCACACCAGCTTTACTAGATTTTCCGTTATTGTTACCATTTCTTTTTTTATTAGCTCTCTTTGATGACTGCTCTTTTGCATCTACCTTCCTTTGATTATCAATAGTATTCTCTGATTGAGCTGAAATAATATTGATGTGCTCCTCTTCGTGAGGATAAAAAATGCCAACTACTATCATTGCTAAAGCCAGTATAAAGAATATAAAAATCGCAATTCGATAGTGTCGTACAAGAAAACATTGTCTACCAATCCAGCCTTTGATCTGTTCTATATAGTCTTGTAAGTTCATAATTCACCTCCTTCGAACTATTTCTAGGAGCCCCTTCTAAATCCCTACAAAAAAATGACTCTACCAGTCACCTAGGTGACTAATAGAGTCATTCATTATATTGACAAATCAAAAAGATTTGCTCTTATTTTATTTACTGTTAAACCCATCTGGATGAGATGTATGCCAATGCCATGCATCTTTGATAACATCAGCAACATTACTAAATTTAGGATCCCAACCAAGTAAATTTTTATTTTTTCAGAGGACGCAATTAATGTTCCTGGATCACCAGCACGGCGATCACCATATTGAACAGGAATATCGATACCTGTAACCTCTTTTGCAGTCTCGATGATTTCCTTTACAGAGAATCCATTGCCACTACCAAGATTAAATACTTGAGATTCTCCGCCTTTACGTAAGTAGTCCATAGCCAATACGTGAGCAGTTGCTAAATCATTGACATGAATATAGTCGCGTACACATGTGCCATCAGCCGTATCGTAATCAGTACCAAATACAGTTATATGCTCTCTTTTACCACGAGCCGCATCTAACACAAGTGGAATCAAATGAGTTTCAGGATGATGGTCTTCCCCAATCGTACCAGATGGATCGGCACCTGCCGCATTAAAGTAGCGCAATGCTACGTATGTAGAACCATAAATAGAACTATAATCAGATAGCATTTCTTCAATCATCAATTTAGTGCGACCATATACATTTGTTGGTTGCAGTTGAGCATCCTCACGAATAGGCACTACCTTTGGCTCACCATACACAGCAGCCGTACTAGAAAATACAAAATGCTTTATACCTGCGGTACGAGCAGACTCAATAAGGTGATAAGAACCAACTACATTATTTTCATAATAAATAGCTGGATTTTGCATGGATTCACCAACTTGAGAGTGGGCTGCAAAATGCATAACACCAATGATATTATTATCTTTCATAATATCGACTAACTTAGGATCTGCAATATCCATATTGTAGAATGTAACCCCTTCAGGAATAGATTCTACATGCCCTCGAGATAAATTATCTACAATGATTGGTGTATATCCTGCTTGTTGTAAAGCACGTACAGTATGACTCCCAATATAACCAGCACCACCTGTTACTAAAATATTCATAGTTCCCCCTCATGAATTATGTACATCCTTTGCTCGAGCCAATTTGGGCCCAATGAGACGCTTATAAACCTCTACCCCTGGTTGATCAAAAGCATCAACACCCGCAAAAATGGACTCAAAATAAACCGCCCAACAATGCATAAACATAATTTCCCCTAAATGGAATGCATTAAGCGTTGGAACAGTTATAGTCATGTTAAAGCGATTGTCACTAGATAAGGCCTCTCTATTGGCATCTAAGGCAATATTTAAAATATCACAAATGCCTACATCAGATAGAGAGTGTAAACGTTCATATTGACTATAAGAATCTGGAACAATGAGATTATGTTTCCAGTCTTTAACCTTAATAAATTGAACGACTTTATTAAGGCGCCCCTCTTGATGTTCCTGCACTTGAGCGTGCATATCCATAGTGCCTACTGCAGCTACTGGAGTACGACCATATGGCAAACATGTATTACTCATCTTACCAAGCGATTCAGATAAAAGCTGCACATACCAGTCGGATAAAGAGTGAAGCGCGTCACTATATGGCATAAATACTTCAATAATACGACCATACCGTTCAGATGCAATATATTTTAATAAAGCACTTAATAAAGCAGGATTTTTGAAAATATCCTCTTCTTGGCAGGCTACGTCCATAGACGCTGCACCAGCTAAGAAGCCTTCAATATCAAAACCCACAAGTGCAGCCGTTACAAAGCCTACTTCTGTAAATACAGAGAAACGACCACCTACGCCATAAGGAATACTATATGTCTTCCAATTATTTTCTAGCGCCATAGCTCGTAAAATCGTAGGATGTTCATCATCAGATACATCTGTAACAGCTATCACTTCATAGTTAATATTACGATCTTGTAAAGCCTTCTCCAAAATCATGAAGTTAGCCATTGGTTCGATTGTAGAACCAGACTTGGAATTAATAACGAGCATCACCTTATAGTCAGGACCTTTTTTCTGAGCTTGATATTCTAACGTACGAATAAGACCTGCTAAATAGTCGCCATCCACATTAAACCCAGCAAAGTACATCCGTGGATATCCATTGCGTTCTTCTGTACTTAAATTATTCCAAAATGCACCACATTGAACATCAAAAATAACCTTGCTCCCTAAATAGGAGCCCCCAATACCTACAGATACAACTGTATCAATATTATGGCGTGCATAGTCACGCAACTCGTAAAGACGTTTCAACATATCTGGTGTATTGATACCGTCTTCCGAAATGTATGGAAGCTGATAAAACAATACAGGTTCAGGTAAACCATCTTTAGAAACATGACCTTCTTCGAAGCCTGTAGAACGCAAAATATTTGTATGACGCCATACATTTTGTATAGCCCGTTCAAAATTATTCACATCACGTTCTTGTATGCAACTTTCATTATATATATTAGCATAATCTAACTCAAAACCTGATTGTAATCGCAACATCAAATATCTCCTTCACTGACATTTTATGTACAATATTCTCTTATTATATCATAAAAGAATGAATAAAATATTAGTTTATACAATCAGTTTACCCACAAACCATAACCGAAGCCTACTGCATAGACAGACCACAGCAACGCAATAGGAATAGCCAGCTTAAATTTAACCTTTAATGTCTTATGACGCCATAGGACCATACCTAATAAAGCACCAACACCACCAAAGGCAAACGCTAAAAATAATAATGTGAACTCTGAAATTCGATCATATCCATTAATGGCACATAATTTATCATATCCATACAGACTAAATACGATAAGATTCCAAACACCTACAGTTACCCAAAATTGCGTATCACTCATATCCCCAAACCTTATTTCTCTTACTTATGATGAGCTTTAAAATATTCCAATGTTTTTTGTAAGCCGTCCTCTAGTGTAGTTGTGGCAACAAAGCCAAAATCGCGTTCTGCCTTGGTATTACTCAAACGAGAATGCTTGATATCCCCTACCCGCTCAGCCTCATAGTGCACCATAAAGTCAGCACCACTAATAGCCCGGAATCGCGTAATCAACTCATTCACAGATGTTCCCATATTGGTAGATACATTATAAATACCTGTGCATTGACCATTCCCCATAGCCTTAATGTTAGCATCTACCACATCATCTACATAAATGAAATCTCTAGTTTGCTCACCATCACCGAATACAGTTAAAGGCTGACCTTCAACGATTAAACGGTTAAAGACACTGATAACGCCACCTTCACCACCATCACCTTGACGTGGTCCATATACATTAGCATATCTAAAGCATACTGTATTTAATCCAAAAGCTTCATGATAAATACGCAAGTAGCCTTCTGCAGTAAGCTTTGTTAGTCCGTAAAAGGAAGATGGCATGCCACTTAATTCCTCAGTTAACGGCAATACTGCTAAATCCCCATAAACAGCGGCGGACGAAGGCATTAAAAATTGTTCAACTTTCACCTGCCGACATGCATCTAAAACATTAATAAGCCCTATTAGATTTACATCACAGTCATAACTTGGGTTCTCCATGGAGGATTGAACCATTGTTTGCGCTGCTTCATGAAATACGATAGACGGCTTAAACTCTTCAAAATACAGATAGTAATTTTGGATCTCGTACATCCATCTCAATAAATTGAGCATCTTCATGTACAAAGGAGCGCATACCTGTAGATAAATTATCTATAACGAGTACATTGTGCCCTAATTCAATTAATCGATCCACAAGATGAGAGCCAATAAATCCGGCCCCACCAGTAACACATATATTCATAGCGCCCTCCCTTCTAATATCTTTAAAATACCTGCACCTTGTTTTGCTAGTGCATCAGCCATTTCATTATATGTATCGCCCGTATGAGCAGCCACCTTGTGAAAGTATACGCGCACACGGTCTTTTATGGAGTCATAAAATGCTGCGTACTGTTGAGTAAGCGCATTATTCCGTTTCCAACCCTTCGTAGCCCACATTTCAATGCCCATATAATCATAATAAAGTGAACATTCAGGAACGCCGCGATCAACAGCATATTTCATAACATACATAGCAGCTAATAACTCACCAGCTACATTCCAAAATGATGTATATCGTTCATCAGTAGATGGAAATGAAAAGGTCTCCCTATTCCCATTCAAGAAGATAACACCACCTGCTCCAACGGTATTTGTCCCTTTATTATAACTACCGTCAATATAAGCAACCACATGGTTTGGCTTAGTAAAATCTGGATTCACAACACTTGCTGTTACTTTACTTTGAGTCCTAGAGCTAAAACTTACCGGTCTAGAGCTTATCGATTTAGGCTTCACGTCTTGAGAAGATTTAGGTTCGCTCTTATTAGCACTCATAAAATCGCTTAAGGATAAGCCTGAGTCCTCCACAAAAGCAAGAGCTTCTGCTTCCGTAGGGAAAGACTTGTAGATAGCACCACCAAAGCCCTTTACCTGCTTCTCACAGTCAGCCCAAGTCATATAGACACCTGGCACACGACCATTGCGAACTGCATAAAACTTTTTAGCCATACACACCTCTTAATGATCCATTGTCAGTTCAATAAATTCAGCATTTACAACAGATGCCAAATCTTTTGGATTTACCTTCATTTGCATACCACGTAGGCCTGCACTAACATATACAAACTCTAGAGGTTCCATAGTAGCATCAAAGTACGTAGGAAATGCTTTTTTCATACCCACAGGAGAACAGCCACCACGCAAATAACCTGTAATTCCTAACAAATCCTTAACATGAACAAGCTCTACAGACTTATTATGACTAACTCGGGCAGCTTGTTTCATATCTAGTTCAGCGGCCACGGGAATACAGAATACAACGTAACCTGTTTTATCACCTTTACCCACTAGAGTTTTAAAACTTCCTTTTCCTCGAGGCCTAGTGCCTCTACTACATGAAGTCCTGTAGCATGATCCTCAGACCATTGATACTCACTAATGCTATAAGGTATCTTATGGGTATCTAAGATACGCAATGCGTTAGTCTTTTTATGTTTTTCTTTACTCACTATATCCCACCTTATATATTAGCGTAACAAATAAATCTAATCAATATATAATATTTTTCTATATATTATATATGGCCATAAATTTATATCTAACTCAACATTCTTATTTATTCATAATTTTATTGATATTCTTTAATTCAATGCGCAACGTTCCATCATCATTAGTTTTGATTTCAATAAACTCGCGATTTTTCATATATTCCACAGGAAAAGAGATTTCAATGCCCGTATCGGTTTTAATCTTATGATGTTCTCCAACCTTTGTAGCAAACTCACGGTTCACCGGTAATGGCCGCATCATATCTGCATCAGCTAATTCTTTCTTTGCCGCCTCTTGTTGAATCGGATTCGCTTTGAATACCTCTTCTACTATACGAACAGGATCGACTGTATCTGATACTTCAGCATTTTTAGCAATCATAGACTTTGCAGTTGTCAATTCAACGACGCCATCAGACTCATGCGCTTGAGCCACCTTATCTACAATGGCTTTTACCTTTTCTTACTGTATCTCGCGGGAGGATTGATTAGTACCAAATTGTAATACCTTATCTGCTAGGATATAGGATACTTCACCATCAAATTCACCTTTTAGGTTCAAAAATACGAACACTAAAATCATGTAAATTAATAGATGCAAAGGCACGCAATTTTTGAGACGGCATAGGCAGTACTGCCTTATGAGAAACGAGTTCTGTAGCTAATGTACCATCATCTTCACTAAATAGTTGATGGGTAAAAGCATCATGAGCTTGGCACAAGAAGAATACAAATATAAGGCGTATCCGTAACGGCTTCACAGATAATCGTATCGATTACTACGGAGTCCGTTGCTTGTTTCATGTATGTAAACAAGCTTTCACCTAAATTCTTAGATAAATCTATAAACTTGAGGTCTCCCTTTTTATACTCCACTAGCTGTTTACCAAATGGACTTGCATCATGTAAAGTACCTGTTCTAGCACCTGGGATCTTTGAATGCCTTAGCTACATGATTAGCAATATAATCTTGTATAGCTTGATCGCCAACCTTTAGTTCATGTTCAGAATATACGGCTAAAGAGGACGTAAAGTCAAAAATCTCTAGCGCAGCCTTATTAATCTGCATGATGCCTCCTTTTAGTACAAAAAATGTTTACCCTTTATTATACCACTCTTTTAACTTTCGTTTATCAACTTTTGAGCATTCCGTAAGGGGTATCATAGGAATTTCTAGTATTGCTTTTGGCCACTCCACTGAAGGTCTTTCATGATGAATGCATTCTATAATTTTACTTAATTCAGTATTATCCTCTAATACCATATAAGCAATAAAATCTTCCCCGCGTATTTCATCATTAATCGTAATAACAGCCACTTCAGAAACGCCCTGTAAGGATTGTAAATATAATTCCATTTCTGGGATAGAAATTTTATAGCCCCCTTTATTGATGACATCACCTCGCCGCCCATGAAACATGAGATACCCATCGCTATCTATATAGCCGCAATCATTTACAGTATATGTATCGGGAATGCCTTCAATATGATGCTTTGTAGTCACATAAATAACACCATTCTGCTCTGCTATTATGACAGATGGAAACGGTCTTCCCACAGTACCTTCTCTATCTAACCACTCTTTACCTGTACAATATGTTATATAGTTAAGCTCAGATGCACCATAATAGAGAATAAACTCCATATTCGGACATATTAGTTCTAACTGTTCCATCAATTGTCGATCCAGTACTTGAGACCCTCCGATGATATAGCTAATAGAGTCTAGTTTACTTTTGCAATGGCGTACTAATAATCGTAATTTTGTTGGCAGTGCATATATATGGTCCACATGATATTTATCAATAAGCTGTATCCATCGAATTGGACGCAACGAACTCGTTGTAATAACGGTTCCACCAGACCATAGCACAGCGACAACCATATTACTAACACCTGTGAAGCTAAAGCTACCATGTAAGAAGATTTTTGTATCTTTGTTTATGTAAAAGATATTGTTTTGAATATCAAAGAACTCTCGCCACGAGCTCTCACTGCGCCACAAAGGTTTGGGGCGCCCCGTAGTTCCAGAGGTAAGGACACCAAAGTCTGCAGATGTAGGAACGCCTTCAACACTTATAATCCGAGCTAGCTCATCGATATAAGCCACATCCATTTCATTATGGCACACCATGGGGATATACCCTTTATATAACCCCCATAACCACTGTAATAATTGTTCTACAAAAGAGAGACTCTGAGTTAAGAGTACCTTATTTTTTTGACCATCATTAAACTGACCTAAATTAATTATTCTACTTGTATTGTTAAACTCCATAGAGATAATAGCATCATATAGCTGACCATATGTATACTGTTCCTCATCAACTATGAGAGCAATTTTATATGGTTGTAAGTCTTTATGTTGTTGCAAGCGTTCAATGATTGTCATATTACATACGCTCCATAATCAAAGCTGTACCTGTGCCGCCTGCGCCTGCAATGGCACATAAACCATATCTGCCATTACACGATTCTAAGGCTGCCATACAATGAAGTACTAAAATAGCACCAGAACAACCATACGGATGTCCATACGCCAACGCACCGCCTAACGTATTATATTTTTCCATATGATTCGAATACGCCTTATTAAAAAGCACATCGATGATGGCAAAGGCTTCGTTCCATTCCACTACGTCTATATCATCCATAGTTAAACCAGTCCGCTTTAAAATAGCTTCAGTACTTTCTAATGCTCCTTCTGGACTAAACTGAGGATTTCCAGCCCAAGGCATAACACTATGTATTCTAAAGGGTCCCTTTGTATTAGATACGTATGCAAATGCCGCCCCATCATGGGTTAAACAAGCATTTCCTGCATTTGTAATGGAATTAGGGCCCAATAAAGGCTTCATCCTAGACAAGAGTTTCTCGTTCATCTTAGGACGAATACATTCGTCTACACAAACTTTGCCTTCTAGTGTAATGGGCATAATATAAGACTGTAAATGTGGATTATCTAAAGCTCCAAATGCACGTCGATGACTATTAATAATGTAGGGATATAAATCTTCTTTTGTTATATTATGCTTATGTATCGTTCGCTCAGCCCCTTCAAGCATAGCTAAAGGAGACCGATCTTCAGGGGTAAATTGAGCTACCTTATATAAACCTTCTCGATCATCTCCAATTGCATAGATTCGATCTGGTTGTAATGAGGAGCTTTCAATACCACCAGCAATAACAGCATCCATAACACCTGATGCAATGTGCGTATAGGCCATTTCAATACTCATCAAAGCTGATGCACATTGCATATCTACGGTAATAGCAGGAACAGAATTCGGTAAATTACACATAAGTCCCATAAGACGACCAATATTACCACCAGTGCCAACTGCGTTGCCACAAAAAATTCCATCCACCTGTGAAATAGTATAACGATTAATTATTTCATCAATAAGTTGAGCCCCCAAGATTTCTGGTCTCATATATTTATATTGTCCATTTAAAACGCCAATAGGGCTGCGAAGGCCGCCGTGAATATATACTGACATATGAACTCCTTATATTAAAATAAAAGAGGCATCCCTAGGAATGCCACCCTTTTATTAGGTTCTAAATTTTAACTTTAGTTGCTAACCAAGAAGCAACCAGACATTTTACGATATCCCCTGGAATGAATGGGAACATGACTACTGGCAACGCTGCCCAAAGTTCAGTTTTTGTAACTATCATAAAGCCTGCCACACCAAAGAGGTACACTACAGGAATGGTAATCACAAGAGATCGCCAGGCATAAGAGAAAAAGCTTCTTTTTAGAACCTTTAAATACACTTAATAATGTATAAGCTATTGGCCAAGAGAAGATAAAGCCCCCTGTTGGCCCTAATAATTTACCAAGACCGGCTGTACCACCAACGAAATACTGGTAACCCTACAGCACCTAATAAAACATAAATGATAAATACAATAAATGCATCTTTTGGTTGTAACAACAAACCAGTTAATGTAGCCACCAAAGTCAATGCCGTTACCATGGCTGGACTAAATGGCAAAGGAAAAGAAATATATGCTGAAATACATAATAAGGCTGTTAATAAAGCCATTTTTGTTAAACGTCTTGTTTCCATAATTACCTCTAACTAATACATCTTTGTTTCAAAGATGATGAATCTGCATTTTCACCAAAAAAAGTAGCCGAAAATACCAATGTATCACCAATGTAACCTTCTACATGAGCATCTTCAGGGACTTCCACTAAGGTCACCATATCCTCTGCAATGACAGGGGCATGAAAGTAAATCGCCATTTGCAGAGCAGATTTACTAATATTCCAATAATTCCATAATGTTTCAAGAATCATGCAACCAGGAACAACATAAGGATCTTCTCTATGAATTGGATTCGTGTCATTAATATCATTTACAAATTGCACTATATCATTCTTAGAGAACGATATAGCGCCACTGATTTCCTCTTGATGTACGGTAGTGCGAATGCTAAATTGTTTGGCACTGGACGTAAATCGACCATTAAGAAGCCAGACGTGTCCATAATACCGATTGTGGTAGTTTTAGCAACTTGAGATACTATCTTACATATAGTTTCATCACTACCGGAAGAATCATAATGCATATGTTTAATAACGCTATGTCCTGGTAGATCATTATTACATAATGCTTTAAATAATGTTTTCATATAATCACAGTCCTTTTATTTATTCAATATCTTGATTATAATCAACATTATTTCATTCGTCAACAAAAGGCATTATCCATATGTTAACAAATATGAAATATATATCTAAATTAGCCTAGAATATACCAAAATAAAAAGAACCCATGATTGAACAGCCCCCCAAAAATTGGACACAATTTTTGGAGGTGCAGTTCATGATATTTCATAGGTTCTTTTATAATGTTAAATCTTACAGATTTATTATTTAAGATCTAGCTCTTTTAAAGTATGCCTTGAAGTTTTCACTTAACTCTTCGTTGCGCAATGCATACTCAACAGTAGCTTTCAAATAACCTAATTTATCGCCTGTATCATAGCGAATGCCTTCATAGGCCAATGCATAGGTGTCAGTCTTAGAAGCTGCTAAGGCATCCGTTAATTGAACTTCATTACCTACGCCAGGTTTAGTGTTTTCCAAGATGTTAAAGATATCTGGTGTCAAAGATATAACGACCTAATACAGCAAGTTGAGATGGAGCATCTTCTTGCTTAGGTTTTTCCACCAAGTTATCAACGCGATATAGGTTATCAGCTAAAGCCTCACCAGATACGATACCATATGAGCTAACTTTATCTTCAGGGACAAATTGAGCTCCTAAAATAATACCAGGATGCTCATTATAGCAATCAATTAATTGCTTTAAGCATGGATTTTCTGGGATTGTAAACAATATCATCACCAAGCAATACTGCAAATGGTTCATCACCAATAAATGCTTTAGCACACAATACAGCATCACCAAGACCGCGAGGTGCTTTTTGACGAATAAAGTGAACCTTGATATCTGCTAAATCCTTAATCATAGCCAATGGTTTATTTTTACCTTGACTTTGTAAAAGCAATTCTAGTTCCACACTGCTATCAAAATGATCTTCAATAGCTCGTTTATTACGGCCTGTAATGATTAGGATCTCTTCAATACCAGAATCTAATGCTTCTTTTACAATGTACTTGGATAGCAGGAGTATCGACAATAGGAAGCATTTCCTTTGGTTGTGCCTTGGTAGCTGGTAAGAAACGTGTGCCAAAACCAGCTGCTGGAATTACAGCTTTTCTAATATGCGTTGCATAGTATTCTCCTAACTAAAAGTCTTTACCTACAAATTTAATTTTCCATTGATCATTGTTGCTTTTATGTGCATCCTTATAAGTTAAGTACATATCGAAGGAGTGTAAATCACGATGCCATGTGTAATAGATGGAGTCAATATCCCCACTCATCATATTGTTTTTAACACTTACAGAAATATCATCTAGGCGAGTCAATTTATAGGTACCGCCATAAATAAGCTCTTTTGGAAGTTCTGTCGTGTCAAAACGATATGGAGAGTTGTTATATGAAATATTGCGTTGATTATAACTAACCCATACATTAGCTCGATTACCAACTTAGACGGAAACGAGCCCCCCAATAAGGCATACTACGAATAGTATCATTATAACCATAATAATCGCGTTGATACCCAGCTAAGAATCAGATTAGCATTTTTACCAGCTTAATTGGATCGTGAGATACTTCTGTATAGTATTCTTTATGAGAACCTTTTACAGAATCCTTCTTTCCAATAACCAGCATTAACACCACCACGTACAGTAATTGGAGAATTTCCTACATGATATGTATGAGTATCCAGTCGAACCTTCACCTATTTTTTCTACCCATACTGTTTCATCATTATATTCATTAGATTCTTTACTATACCCTATAGATGCTGTAGCCCAAGGTAAATAATGACGATACCCAACCTGTGGTTTAAAGCCATTTTTAACGTACCAACGATATCGATGTACGCTTCACCATGCTTACCAATTGGATACTCAGTACTACCATGCAAGCCAAATCCATCATCACTATTATACATAGGTCTCGGAATCAAAGAAAAAAGACTAAACTTCTGCTCACCCTTATCATGACGCAAAGATGCTGTATAGGATGGCAAGGATAAAATTTTAAAGTTTTTGATATAGAAGGAAGGTTTTTTGATAACTACTTTGTCGCCAGGATACACTTTAATGTCTTGACCTTCCTACACGGTAGTCCGGCGTATGTTTAAATGCCATCGCATGTTTTGTGGTAACCATGCCTTTTTCCATATGTCCAGTTTCACCATCAAAGGTTGCATTTTGTCCCTTAACATAATAGGGATCGTTCCACCCCATCGCTTGGTCAGCTGTGAAATGACGGTCGCTAGTACGATATGTCATATTTTGACCTGTAATATCCTTTGTTTTACCGCCATCTTCTAAGTAGTGATAGCCACCAACTGTACGGTACTCTGTAGTTTTCGTGTTACCTTCAATACGAGGTGCCATCAAAGTTTGATTACCTTGAGTAACTACTACATCACCCTGTGCATATACATTACCTGTGGAACCATTATAAGACATTTTGTCTGCATCAATACGAGTAGGTAACTGCTCTGTAGGCTCAGCAGATTTTGCCTTTTCACCACGACGTACAACACGGATATTGCTATATTCAGGTGTAGATGCTTTAGAAATTTCTCCTGCATAGGATTGACCTACGCTATCCAATTTATCTTGATATACAATAGTTGACTCAGTAGCGGCCCATACAGGTTGTGCTAAACAAACAACACATGCCGCTGCCAGCCATTGTACTTTACGTTTCCTCATGGTTACTAGAACTCCTCTTGCTTTAAGAATTTGTTAATTATTGATTGCGTTTTACAACAACCACGATAGGTTGAGAAACATTTTCTACCACTTCTTCTCTGGTTCTTCAACTTCAGCTCGTCTCTTCAACTACAGCTTCATTTTCTTCAGCACTGTTGTTTTCTACATATTCTTCAGATTCACCAGTTGTATTAGGCACAGTTACTGCATCAGCTAATTCATCATCACTATGAGCTAAACCATCACCACCAATAACAAGACCTTGAATTGTTACGGAATCTTGAGGTTGTACATAGATTGTAGAACCAGCAGGATACTCTATATTTTTACCCTTAACGAATGCACCGCCAACAAGACCAACAGGTCCAAGTAAAACTGCACCAGCTACGGAAGCGCCAGCCGCTTTTACTTCATTACGAGTTTCTGTCTTTAGCTTCTTTACCTTGTACAGCAGTAAATTCTGTGCCATCAATAGCTGGGATTGTATCAAATGTAATATCTAACGCACCATTACGACCAAAGGAACGAGCCTTTTTCAAAGAAGTAATTGTTCCGGAACCTACAGTGCCCGCAGGTACTAATAAGACATTGCCATCCATTACATTTTCTGCAACAGTAAAGGATACAGTATCGCCTTCATGACTTGTTTTAGAAGAAACAGCTTCATTTAAAGTCACTTTGAACACTTGGTTACCTGACAATGTGCCTACTTGGTTAGTAAGAGATTTACATTGCTACCATATACTTTAGTTTTTAAAGAAACAATACGCTTTTGTAAAGAGCCACTACCGATACGACCATTTACGCTACGTTCCATTTTCTCTACACGATCAACAAGAGAGCCTGCGTTAATGCTATTTTGATATGTATATTCCAATGCGTCCATTTCTTCACGCAAAGAAATATTTGTACCACTACCTTCTACGGAGTTATAGAGTGTATCAACACGTTTACTCAATGTCGCAGAGTTTCCACTGAAACCAGTACCATACACGGTTTCGTCAAGTTGATTAATGCGGTCCACTACGGCACCATCTTGTACAGAACCATATACAGTAGTTTCCAAAACATGTGTTTTCTCTGTTACTGTACCAGGAGCAGCAAATGCAGTGCCTGAAATTAGGGATGCCATTTGTGTACTTGCTTCTTCATAAATTCCTCCACAACGTATCTAATGTATAACTGTTATACAACAGAATAAGCACGGGCCTAAGACCGTGCTTATTCCCTGAGTCTACTATTTTATATGCTCAGTGGCCATTAAATTTTCAAATCAATAATCGCAGATACACCTACGCCTTGCACACGAGATGCACCAACTGGGTTTGTGCTATCAACAGGTACTCAAACCTTTAACACGAACCATGCCATTAAAGCTACCTTCTACTTGAGCAACAGCTTTAACTTCTTCAATGCTAGAAGCAGGCCCAGTAACTTGAGCAGCACCGATATAACCTTTTGTACCAATACTAATAATAGGTACTACTTTAGTTGTATATTCTGTGCTTAAGTTATTTTGTTTCAATAATTTATTTAAGAAAGAGTCAATTTGAGGACCGAATTTGTTAATAACAATACCGATGCCGCCAATTTTAGCTGCACCGCCAAGAATGCTGCTTAAGCCGCCAGCTTGAGTAGTCAAGATGCCACCAAATGCAGTTGTAGTTAAACAAATCCCTAGAACAGCTGTAATAATTTTCTTTTTCATAATAAGCCTCCTGTAGATACTTATATTTTAACAAATTCTATACATAGATTCTAGTGAAAGTATAAGAACTTACACATAAAGATACCAATATTGTATAAAAACACGATGAACGAGCAGTGAATTTTATACAACTTAATTTAATGCTATCATCACGGCATGATACTGTCAATATCTAATAGAACCAATACTTAAAAAAGCATCAAAAATCACAAAAAAGAAAGAAATTATATATACTAATTAAAATATTATTTCTAGTTATAGAGCTAACAAATACGTGGCACTTGATCCTCACCTAATAAATCGACTAGACGAACACCGCCAATAGCTGTTTGCAATCCTACTTTACCAATATTTTTATCTAAGGTTTTACCAATGAGAACTGCTTCTTTTCCTTCTTCAAAGCCATGTAAAACTTGAAGAACTTGGTCGGTAACCTCTGGTTCAACTACTAAAACAACTTTACCTTCATTTGCTAAATATAGTGGATCATAGCCTAGAATATCACAAACAGACTGTACTTCATCGTGAATAGGAATCGCCGTTTCTTCAACCTTAATGCCTACTTGACTCTGATCAGCGATTTCTTTTAACACAGTGCCCAAGCCACCTCTTGTAGGATCTCTCAATAAGGCTACTTGCGGTCCTACTTTATCAAGCACAGCATGAACCATCTTATTTAAAGGAGCACAATCTGTTTTTAACGAATCAGATAAATCTAACCCAAATCGTTGTCCCATAACGGCAATGGAGTGATCTCCAATAGCACCAGATAAGATAATATCCATGCCCGCTTTTACGCGATGTGGACCAATATCTATTCCATCTGGAATCATACCAATACCAGCAGTATTAATGTAGATTTTATCTACTTCGCCCTTTTTTAACGACCTTTGTATCACCTGTAACAATTTGTATATTTGCAACCGTAGCCATTTCTGCCATGGTACGAAGAATTTCATCTAATTCCTCAAAGGCAAGGCCTTCCTCCAAAATGAGGCCACAGCTTAAATATTGTGGAACTGCCCCATTCATGGCAAGATCATTAACAGTACCACATACTGCGAGTTTACCAATATTTCCACCAGGGAAAAATGCTGGTTGTACTACATATGAGTCCGTAGAGAAGGCCATGCGCCCCGCTGTAACAGGAAATTGAGCCCCATCGTGTAAAGGGGCCAATAAATCATTAGTAAAATATTTCAAAATAAAACGCTCTGTCAATTCATGACTAAATCGACCGCCATTACCATGGACTAAGCGAACTCGTTCCATATTAATCCTCCCACGTCGATCCACCACTGGAATATCCATATTTGTACCAAGCAGCACAACTACCTTCTACAGAGACCATACAAGCCCCTACGGGATGATCTGCAGTACAACTTTTACCAAATAATGGACATTCACTCGGTTTAATAAGGCCTTGCAAAACTCGTCCACATTGGCAACCTTTTGGATCAAGGGATGGTTTCTCTAGCTCAATGGGTAGCGCACGCTCCGCATCATAAGCGGCATACTCATCTTTTAAAGCTAAGCCAGAATTTGGAATAATACCAATACCACGCCATGCATCATCACATATGTCGTATACTTCCTTCATCATAGCTTGAGCCACAGGATTCCCCTTCTGCATAACTACAGAATGGTACGTATTACCCACAACAATATTACCAGTTTTTCGTTGCTCTAAAATATTAGCAATAGCAGACAGAATTTCTAAGCCGTCAAAGCCAGCGATACAAGAGGGAACACCATATTCTTTAGATAGGAAACCATATGGTTCTTCACCAATAATAACACTTACATGACCTGGCAAGATAAAGCCGTCAATATGGCCTTCTTGTCTATCTAATAAAGCCCGCAAAGCAGGTGGTACTAATTTATGAGATACGAGGAAGAAAACATTCTTCAGCCCTGCATCGTGAACAGCTTTCACAGTAGCACAAATGACTGCTATCGTCGTTTCAAAGCCAATAGCTAAAAAGACGATTTTCTTTTCTGGATATTTTTTACTTAGTTCTATCACCTCTAAAGGTGTATAGATTACATGGATATAAGCCCCCTTAGCTTGAGCTTCACTGAGGCTGCTATAGCTACCTGGAACCTTTAACATATCCCCAAAGGTAGCAATAATAACATCCTCACGTTCTGCATAGGCTAATGCCTTATCCATATATGTTTGATCTGTTACACATACAGGACAGCCTGGTCCACTAACAAGTTCAATGCCACTTGGCAATAGTTGACGAAGACCTTCTCGAAAAATCGACACTGTATGTGTGCCACACACCTCCATAAGCCGCACAGTTTCGCCGGGCTCATGAAGTGCATTGATACGTTTTAACAAAGCATCAGCTGTGTGCTGCTTTTCCTGCAAAGTAAGCTTCTTCAAGTTCTTCTAACTCCTTAAAGGCCTCTAATGTTTTTTGAGCCTCTTCTTCATCAACAATTTGTACAGCAAAACCTGCATGAACTAACAACCAGTCCCCTACCTTTGCTTCTGGTACGAGGAGCAAGCTACAGTCACGTGTAGCACCTGTCAATTCAACGGTACCAATAGCATCATTCACAGCAATCAATTGCGCTGGTACAGCTAAGCACATACGATCTCCTTATCTTTATTTCTAATAACACTCGTTTATATAGTAAAAAAGTCACTTTAATCAGAAGCTTTTCAAAAAATCTTCCTCAGAATATATAAATATATTTAATATAATTGTATCACAATTACAAACATTATTTAGTGATAGCCGCTACAAGTAGCTCAGACTAACTATCAGGCTTGACTCCCAAGCCATAATTGGCCTAAAGCAAGTCCTCCATCATTAGATGGAACCGCTTCATTCATATATAAATTGCCTATATGCCATGCACGATAAATCAACTCTACTAATTTACGGTTCTGGAATACGCCACCTGATATAGCAGCATCGCTAATTTTATAACGTTCCATCAAATCAGCTGCAGTTTCACAAACTGCAATAGCAATCGTTTTATGGAAAGATGCAGCTAGATGAGCACGCGATTCACCTTGTACAACGCCATCCATAATGGCTTGTACAGTAGGTGTAAAGTCTAGAACTTTCCCATCATAATTATAGTCAAGTAAAGAACCTTTTTCTTCGCCGCATGAGGCTTCTAAGGCAATGGTAATTTGTGCATCATATGTATGTATCATACCTAACCCTAAGAGAGAGCCTACAGCATCAAATAAACGACCACAACTAGTTGCTTGTATCATGGGCATTGTAGATTGTAACACTTTATCTAGGATTTCCCAACCTTTTGGAAGATTTTCCATCCATGTTTGGTAAGCAGAAGGAATATCATTTCCATAATAATTACGTATGTACCACAAGGCTTGACGCCAAGGCTCAGAGACAGCTTTTTCCCCACCGGGTAAAGGCGCCTCATGAATATGAGCTAATCGTTGATATTGATTGCCTTTACAGAGAAGGAATTCTCCCCCCCATATAGTTCCATCTGGACCATAACCAGTACCATCCATAGCAATGCCTAGTACAGGGCCTATCAAATTGTGTTCAGCCATAACAGAGGCTATATGTGCATGATGATGCTGAATCGTGACGACTGGTATTTGTGAGCTTGCCCCAATATGTTCCCCTAAATGAGAGGAGAAAAATTGGGGATGACTATCTACAATGATTCTGTTAGGCTTTATGGAAAATAAATTTTCATATCGATCAATCGTCCACTCTAGCGTTTCATGGGTAGATGCATTTTCTAGGTCTCCAATATGAGGCCCTATTAAAATTTCATTCCCTTTGTTGAGAGCAAAAGCGTTTTTTAAATCACTGCCCATAGCCAGTATCGGTGTCGCCGCTATGCTTTCACAATGAATCGGCTCAGGTACGTAGCCACGACTGCGACGAATAAATCGAGGTTTATTATTGATGACCACCACCACAGAATCATCAAGAGGAGCATAGATTTCACGATTATGAACGAGAAAATAATCTGCCACCTCACCTAGCTCATTAAACGCTTGGTCATCGTTATATAATACGGGATCACCGCTTCTGTTACCACTAGTCATAACCCAAGCTGCATCAGAGGGTAATAAGACCTCGTGCATCGGTGTATACGGCAACATAACGCCTAGCATATGATTGTCAGGTGCAACGTGAGGACTTAACCGAACAGAACTATTATGATTTCTTTCTAATAACACAATAGGACGTTCCATCCCCGTCAATACATCTAGTTCTACATCGCTAATTTGAACTAACTCTATAGCTGTATCTAATGAACCAACCATAATAGCTAATGGCTTATGAGGCCTATTCTTACGCTTCCGTAAGCGTTGTACAACCGCGTCATTTCGCGCATCGCATACAAGATGATACCCTCCTACACCTTTTATAGCGATAATATTACCTTCATTAATCAATTCCCGCGTAGTATTCCATACATTTACGATATCTACAGCCGTTCGATTTGGCTTGTATAAAGTATAACGAGGCCCACAATGTAAACATGCATTTGGTTCAGCTCTATAACGACGCCCCTCTATATCTTCATATTCAGCCTAACAATCTTCACACATAGGAAACTCATTCATCGTCGTCCGTTCTCGATCATAGGGCAAAGATTTGATTATCGTATATCGTGGTCCACAATTTGTACAATTGATAAAAGAATATTCCTGTCTTCGCTTATCATGTTGTAACTCTTTAAGGCAATCTTCACAAGGAGCCGTGTCTGCACTGATAAACGTACTAACATCCTCTCCTAATGGAGATGGTTCAACGGAAAATGTAGTTTCCTCATCTTTTATAGTAAGAGGCTGCACTGTTTGACTAGTGATACGGCATAAACGAGGTTGCTCCTCTTGAACAGCATCTAAAAATAGTTGTAATGCTCCTAGAGGACCTTGTATTTCAACATATACACCGCGGCTATCATTATATACAAAACCAGTTAAACCTAGAGAATGGGCACACATAGAAACAAGGGGCCGGAATCCGACCCCTTGAACTATACCGGTATAGCGAATTCCCCAGCGTTCTATAGTTTGATTACTATTTTCTTTCATATGAACTCCTACTATACTCGGAGAATAATTGATAATTAACCTAAAGCGACAGGAATACTACCATCGATACCCGCTTGTTCCAACTCAGCTTGGATCATGATGGCACATTCAATACGTTTCTTTTGTAGACGACAACCAAATTCATACGGAGTTTCTAAGTCGCCACCTAATGTAATGTTGTTAGCATGACAACCACCAGAACAGAAGAATTTCGCCCAACATTCAGCACAAGTTGGCTTAGAGAATACATGGGTATTACGGAAATCTTTAGGGATTTCTGTATTTTGCAAGCCCTCATACACATTGCCAATTACGTAACCGTCTTTACCAACGAATTGATGACATGGGTAAATATCACCATTTGGAACAATTGCCATATATTCATGACCAGCACCACAACCACGAAGACGTTTTGCCATACATGGACCGCGGTACAAATCCATACGGAAGTGGAAGAAGTTAAACTTCTCACCCCAACCTTCTAATTGACGTTCCAAATAGATATCTGCCAATTTCTCATATTCTTTTTCAAGTGCTGGCCAATCTTCTTCACGAAGAACATAGTCCCCTTCTTCACCTACAACAGGCTCCATGGACAAATGTTCAAAGCCAAGATCAGACATAGCCATAACATCTTTAGTAAAGTCTAAGTTTTTATGCGTATATGTACCACGTACATAGTATTCTAAACCATGACGTTGTTTTACGGCATTGATAAGGTTTTTAGCAATATATTTATAAGACTCGGCACCACTACCTGCTACTGGTCGCATTGCATTATGCACGGATTCACGACCGTCCAAGGATAATACAAGACTCATCTTATGCTCGTTTACATAGTCAATTTTATCTTGTGTTAAAAGCATGCCGTTCGTAGTTAATGTAAGCTTAAAGATTTTATTGTGCTGTTCTTGAATGGACTCAATGTATTCAACGGTTTGTTTAACAACATCCCAGTTCAATAGCGGTTCACCACCGAAAAAGAAGTCAATTTCACAATGTTGGCGAGGACCACTCATTTTAATGAGAAAATCTACCGCCCGTTTCGCTACATCAAAGCTCATCAATTCTCGTTTTACACCGCCGTAATCACCTTGGCTAGCAAAGCAGTATTTACATGCTAAATTACAATCATGCGCAATATTAAGACATAAAGCCTTAACGATAGGCTTTTCACCTACTACAAGTTTAAATTCTGTACTCATCGGTGCAAATAATTGTTCCGCTTTGATGAGCTCATCTAACTCGTCCATAATCTCATCTAGTTCTACTGCGTCTTCTTTAGCATCTAACGCAGCATGTACAGCATCACGATTAGTGCCATCATATATGTCAAGAACTCTATCGATGAGTTCGTCGATAACGTGAATAATACCGCTATTTAACGTCTAAGCAGTAATAGTTATCCTTCATCCGAAACTTATGGATCATTGGTTTTAATTCTAACATGGTACCTCCAATTGATTTGTATGGTAAAAGCTCTAGTATATAGAACTTTCTAAATAATTGTACCACATTTCCACGCTAAACGTTATGAAAAGAGTCATAAAGATATACCATACAATGTATGTCATTAATAAACATAAACTAAAAAAGGCCCGCTAAGCGAGCCTCTTTATTATTTTTGTTTGCAAACTTGGATTACCAACTGTGCAGCTTGTTTTACAAGCGGATTGGCAAGATGTTTGACATTCCCCACAACCGCCAGTTTTAGCAGTTTTTTGCAAGGATTCAGTGTTGATAGTACGAATACGTTTAGCCATGATTATCCTCCTCAATACTTATAAATGATATTTATTTTATCATATTTATAAAAAGCCTGTAAAATACTATTTCGTTAAGTTTTCTTCTCCTCTTACGATAGCTTCTTTAGCTTCTACTGGAGTAGTTCCAGCTAATTCAGGTTCTTTAGCTTCTGTTACAATTACATCTTCACCTTTAGTTTTCTTAGGAGCATCCTTACGCAATACTTTACGCAATGCCATGGCAACAGGTGTAACGATAACAGCCGCAAAAACAGCCTCTGGAATACCATGTGTAGCAGATAAGAAAAGAATAGATCCTAACACTTGATCTGGGCTAAGGTTCATTTTAAGAGCAAACATATCTGCATAGAGTAAGAAGATTAAGCCCATAACCATAATTGTATGGAAGATTGTGCCCATAAATGCGGTAACGATGATACGTGGGCCTTGAGGTACTTTCCACAATACTAGATATACTAAATATGCTAAGATTGGGAACAATACACGAGGCAACACGGAAATGATCGGATTGATAAATAGTGGAGATAAGATATTAGGGGCTGTAATATTTTGCCACAAGCTATAGCAACCAAAAATAAAGCCTACAAAGCCACCTACCTTAGGACCTTCTACAATGGCACCAATCAATGTTGGTACATGTAGTGTTGTTACATTGAGTGGTCCCAATGGGATGATACCATAGCCAGATAAGCCTAAAGCAATCGTAATGCCGGCCAATAAACCGATAATGGTAAGTTCACGAATAGTAATACTACTTTTCTTTTGTTTTTCAGCTTTTGGGATCTCCATAGGACTTTCCTTTTCATTATCTTGGATTGATACAGTTGAGTTATCATCCAATGGACGTTCAATGTTGTTCATAAATCCTCCTTCGCTCTCATTCCATTCTGGATATAAGTCGAAACTAGAAATTAAATACTTTCACGGCGTTGTGAAATAATACCACGCTCTACCAATGCACCAATAATTACAGCTACACCTATCATACCAGCCTCTAAAAGAGCTGGCGTTATAAATATAAGCAGATTACCTTGGTACGTTGGGAAAACGGTGGGAACTAAAGATAAAATAAATTCAGGAATGTAGCCACCATATAATATATGAGCGTTCATAGCAAGCCACATATGGCTGCAGTAATAACAATGCGCAATAAACGCACACCTTTATATGCTAAATCACGAGGATATAAGTAAAATACAAATACCAATAATGATACTAGCAACAAAACAAGCTCAGCAAATAATATATTTACATTCATGGATGATGCATACATAAAATATACCATCGGATCTTGTAAATCTATATATAGGATTGAGCCAATATACAAGAACGGAATCGGTATAATATAGGCAATTATATCGAGGGCTTCATCGATCATGCCAAAACGGTGGGTACGGTTAAAAAACTTTGTTCCTAGTAAGCCGCATAGTTCAATAAGAACTTGAACAATAAAGTACACTACAAAAAGTAGTAATGCTTTAGTTATACCATTGTCTACATTAAAGCTAAACGGCGTGTGAAGAAAAGAAAATACAGTCCACCACGCCCAGCTGTATGTATGATAGCCATATACAACGGCAAGTCATCATTAAATTTAGCATTCTTTAGCCTGCGCACCATAAATGGTATCACCAGCGATAATACGGGAAATACTAATACTGGCAATGATAAGGCGCCACTTAATGAAAGTACTGTTGTAACGGCACTAACAAAGAGGGCGCAAACAAAGGTAAATTGCCAAAAACTTTTATTCATTACAGCCTCCCACTAATCGAGTTAAGCCATAAGCAACAATTAAACTAATAGTGACACCAATATACATAGACACTAAAAAAGCTATATCCCGGCCTACTGTTGGCCAACCCCACAACATAGATAAATCTACACCTAGGAAAATGCCTTTGTATGTAATGCCATGAATGGCAATCCAACTCACTACATACGCAATGCGACTTATAGATTTACCATCATCAAAGGTACTGCTTTTAAATGATAAATAGGCCCAAGGCATACATAAGGATAACAATAAATACCATACTAGTGCTACGGTCGCACTCGATCCATTATGAATCATATATGCAATAATAGGGATTACCACAATAAATAGATTCAAATAAAAAGAGCGCTTACAAATATCTATCAAAATGTTCATATAGATCTCCTATGATATGTAATCTCTTTGTATTTTACAATAATCAAGGATAAATGTCATCAAAAAAGAAAAACCTCCATACAGGTAAATGATTACCAAGTATGGAGGTTCTTTGATTAAGCTACTACAGAGTCAGCTGTTACATCAATTGTAGGAACATTTTCCTTTTCCGGTTCATCTTTTTTCAACAATGGAGTCATGCTTTCAATGCCAATACCCAATGTGAATAAGTTGTGCAACCAAGCTGTTTGGCTCGGAGGCATAAAGCCAAGTACACCGCCACCTACAAGAGCACCATTGAAACCAACGATACCATTGTAATTTGCTTTGATACGTTTCATCAATGCTATAGAAATGCGGCGTAAATCTACAAGAGCTTGTAGATTATCGGAAGAAATAGTAACATTCGCAATCTTTTGAGCGATTGGAGCACCTTCATTCATCGCGATACCTACATGAGCTTCAGAAATAGCTGGGGAGTCATTGATGCCATCCCCTACCATCATTACTGTATAGCCTTCAGCTTTAGCTTGCTTTACATAAGCTGCTTTATCTTCTGGCAATACTTCAGCATGTAATTCATCAATACCGAGTTCGTCAGCTACACGCGTTGTGCATTACGTTTGGAGTCGCCAGTCATCATGACAACCTTTTTAATGCCCAATGTGTGTAAATCAGCTATAACTTGTTTTGCTTCCTCACGAACAGGGTCTTTAATACAAATAACCGCTGCTAGTGTACCCTCCAATAGCGAGGTAAATATGTGAAGATGTATTTGGCAAGTTATTGAATTTTTCTTGTTCATCTGCAGGAATCTTTGTTTTTTCATCATCAAAGATATAGTGAGCACTACCAATGCGTACACGGTAGCGACCAACTTTAGATGCAATACCATGAGCTACAACGTATTCTACGTCGGAGTGCATTTCCTTGTGAGGCAAGTCATGATCCTTAGCAGCGCGTACAATTGCTTTTGCCATGGAGTGAGGGAAATGTTCCTCAATACATGCAGCTAATTTCAACATTTCATCTGCATCATGACCGTTGAACGGGATGATTTGTTCAAACTCAGGTTCTGCTTTTGTAAGAGTACCAGTTTTATCGAACACAATCATATCTGCTTGTGCAATTTGTTCTAAGAACTTACCACCTTTAACAGTGATACCGCGTTTAGATGCTTCTTGCATAGCGGAAAGTACTGCCAATGGAATGGATAATTTTAGAGCACAAGAGAAGTCAACCATAACGAAAGACAATGCTTTCATTACATTTCGAGTCAACAAATATGTTAAACCAGCACCAATAAAGCTAATAGGCACTAATTTATCAGCCATGCGGTATGCTTGTTGTTCCATACCAGATTTCATTTGTTCAGACTCTTCAATGAGGTTAACGATTTTTTCGTAACGAGATGTTTTGGATGTGCTACGTACTTCTACAATAGCTTTACCGTCTTCAACAACAGTACCTGCATATACAGAACTATCTTTATCGCGGCGAACCGCTTCTGGTTCACCAGTCATGGAGCTTTCATTAACAAGAACAACGCCATCCACAACAACGCCATCCAATGGAATCACTTCGCCTTGACGAATGATAATTTGATCACCTGCAACAACTTCGTTAACTGGCTTGCTCACTTCGATATCGTCAACTAATACCCATACTTTATCTACATTCAAAGACATGCTTTGAGCAAGATTCAATACAGATTTACGGTGAGTCCATTCTTCCAAAATATCCCCAATACCCAATAGGTACATAACAGCACCAGCTGTAGGGTAGTCTTTTTGAAGTAATGCAGCACCAATAGCTACACCATCAAGTACTTCTACTGTTAACTTACGTTGCCACAATGTTTTAATGGCTTTACCGATAAATTTAATACCGTCAAACCAAGCCCATGCAGCAGCAATTGGTGTAGGAAGCACCGCTTTTTTACCTAAGTAAAGTGCAGTGCGGTTGATCATCATTTCACGATATTTTTTATTTACCAAGCGTGGTGAATATTCGTTCAAAGCAGGTGCTTCGGACAAATCTAAATCGCGTAGACCGAGAACTGCATCACGCACAGCATCAGAATCGCCATTATGTTTAATGGCGATTTGACTGCTACGAGTGTAGAAGGTTACATCTACAATTGCATCATTAAGGAGTAATGTATCCTCTACAATAAGCTGCTTCAGCCTCTGTAAAGCGATGACCAGTTACCTTAACATGCAAGCGATTTCTGAGTTTTCGTACAACAGAAAATTGTAACATATCTGCAATCCTCTAATTATTTGTTTTCTTCAAAGATTTCTTCGTTGCGTGCTTCGTTGATTTCTTGAGCTTCTGCCAATACATCAGATGCGGATGCTTGTACTTTTTCAGCTGTTTCTAATACAGTTTCTTTAGCGCGAAGACCAGCTGCTACGATACCAGCATATACTTTTTTAGCGTCTTTAGAAGTTAACACTTTAAGACCTACAGTACCCAATGCAAGACCTGCTGCGAATAAGTTAGCGTTTTTAAGATTTTTTTGATCGATGTTGAACATGATAACATTCCTTTCTACTAAATATGATAAAAAATTTAAATACTATATTTGAAAAGAGAAGCCATTATAGAGACTCCTCTTCTCTTTCTTCCAAAAACTTGAGTGTTGTTCTGATTACTTATCAGCACGTTTAATGCCTAATGCTTTATTGGAACCGTCACAACTGCAGTTTCCACCACAGCCAGATGATTTACCGGAGTCAGATCCACCGTCGCCACAGCCACAGCCACCTTTACCGCCTACTTGTTTAAACATTTTAGAACCAATATAAGCTAGAGCTAGAACAACTATGAGTCCTATAATAAGATTATCCATTATTTTGCCTCTTTCTCAATATCAACTAAATCACAATATCTGTCTTAGTGATAAATAAGATAAAAGCAATATCTAAAGGATATTCCCCTTTTCTCATTATCATTTAACCACGAATATTGATAATTAGCAAGTATTTTTTTTAAATTAACTATAACTAAATCGCAATTCTTCAATGCAGTTTGATTTAACTACCTATAAAGTGGCTAAAATACTGTATTTAACGACTCACGAATTAGAAACCTAATGCACGGCCCACATTGTAGAAGATGAAACAAGCAGTCCAAGCAAATGCGTTTTCATAGAAGAACATGAAAGCAACCCATTTCCAAGAACCTGTTTCACGTTTAATAACAGCTAATGTTGCCAAACAAGGTGGGTAAATTAAGATAAACAACATCATTGTCAAACCAATTAACGGTGTGAAATGAGGGTCATTTTGTAGGTACTCAGTCAACGGTGCTGGATTTTGATCATCGCCACCAACAGCGTAAATAGTACCTAATGTAGAGATAACAACCTCTTTAGCCGCTAAACCAGCTACTAATGATAGGCCCATTTTCCAATCAAACCCCAATGGTTCTAGCACTGGGTTGATGGCTTTACCAAAGGATGCTGCATAGGATTGTTCAATTTTTTCCGCAGCTTGTTCTTTACCAAGTTTGTCATTTTCAGCATCTAAGTTAGCACTGTTTTTATACATTGCCCATGCTGCTGGGAACAAGTCTTTATTTTTATCTTTAATATCATTGAATAATTCAGGCGCTGCAGAATCAGCTTCTACGGCTACTTCAGGTTCATCTTCTCCTGCTTGCTTAGCAGCATCAGTAGCATCTTGTACAGTAGATTTCATATCTTCAACAATTTTATCTACTGCTTCTTTTTGGTCATCTGCAGTAATGCCAAATTGTGCTAATGTAGCTGCATCTTTTACTTCGTACGCTTGAGCAACTTGTTCTTTCATTGCATCGTAATCTTTGGAGTATTCTACATCCATAGGGTATGCAGTGATAAACCAAATCAAGATGGATGCTGCCATGATGAAAGTACCAGCTTTAATAATGTACAATTTAGCACGTTCATACATATGTAACCAAGTTGCTTTCAATGTAGGCAAGTGGTAAGGAGGTAATTCCATTACAAATGGTTCAGCCTCACCAGAGAAAATGAATTTACGGAAGATTTTCGCAAAGATAACACCAAAGATAATACCTAAGAAGTATACAGAGAATACAACTAATGTACTATCCCATCCATTTGGGAAGAACGCATTAGCAAATAAGATGTATACAGGTAAACGAGCAGAACAGGTCATGAATGGTGTAATCAAAATTGTAACCATTCGATCCTTATAGTTATCAAGGATGCGAGCGCCCATTACGGATGGTACGGAACAGCCAAAGCCTAATAATAAAGGAATAAAGGATTTACCATGCAAACCACAAGCGCGCATTACGCGGTCGATAACGAAGGCTGCACGGGCCATATAACCAGTATCTTCCAAGAAGGAAATACCAAGGAATAGCAATAGAATCAATGGTAAGAAGGAAAGTACGGCACCTACACCGGCGATAATACCGTCAGATACAAGGGACTGTAATTGACCTTCTGGAATATTTTGAACTGCATAAGCTTGTAATGCAGCAAAGCCATCTTCAATCCAACCTTGAGGAATACCACCTACGATGTTTACGAACGCAAACAATAGGTACATAACAATCATGAAGATTGGTAAGCCCCAAATACGGTGTGTTAAGATTTTATCATAACGATCGGAGCGTGTTTCTATTTCTTTTGGAGCTTGTGTTAAAGATTGGTTATATACTTCAACAGCATAACGATGACGATATTCTTGGAATACTATATCAAGATCAACTTGATCTTTGATTTCTTCACGGATAGCAGCTGCCTTTTGTAAAACTGCCTCTGTATTCGCAAAGCCTTTAACTTTTTCCACCACATCTGGATCGTTTTCTAATAATTTAATAGCGATCCAACGTAGTGGATACGTTACTGTACCAGCTTCTTCAAGTGCTGCTACTAGTTCAGCAATTTTGCCTTCTAATAAATCACCATAATTAACTGTTACACCAGGCGCTTTTTGAGAAGCAGCTACGCTAATTGTTGCTTCTAACAACTCTTTTGTACCAATGTTTGTACGACCTACTGTACTAACGATTGTAGCGCCTGTTAATTCAGCCATTTTTTTAAAGTCGTATTTGATGCCCATTTCTTCAGCAACGTCAGACATGTTTAGAGCAATAACCATTGGCTTTTCAAGTTCCAACAGTTGTGCCGCTAAATACAAGTTACGTTCTAAGTTAGATGCATCAAGAACGTTTACGATTACATCTGGATTATCGTTTACGATTACATTTCGAGCTACTAACTCATCCAATGAACGTGCTGTTAAACTATACGTACCTGGTAAGTCAATAAATAATAAATCACGACCATTAAAATTAGCATGGCCTTCTTTCTTTTCTACCGTAACGCCGGCATAGTTACCAACGTGTTGCTTCGCCCCTGTGATATTGTTAAACATTGTAGTTTTACCACAGTTAGGGTTACCTGCTAAGGCAATACGAATTTGCCTATTTTCTGCCATATAGACCTCCTATTATACCTCTACATCAATCATGCCAGCTTCACTTGTACGAAGTGCTAATTCAAAGTTTTTAACTTTAACTTCTACTGGATCACCCAAAGGGGCAAACTTCATAACATGAATTTTTGTACCTTTAACAAGGCCCATGTCAATCAGACGATGTTTAACATTGCCACTGCCATGTAGAGCAACAATAAGACCAGACTCACCTGGCTTCATGTCTTTCAATTTTTTGATAGCCATATTACACCTCCTATTTATTTTTTGTACCTAACAACCTCATATTAACCACACCAAATAAGAATGCGTATTAATATCTTAAACTATTATACCAAATTAAACATTAATTTCAACAATTATTATCAATTTAAGGTTATTTTCTATCTCATATGTATATTTTTTTCTCATATTAACTATGAATATTATTTTATTATGATTCAAGATAACCCCACTGGGTATAGCATTTATCTATCCATTATTAATTCATAGTACAAACACAAAATAAGAAATATTACTAAGATTATCATTACTGATAACTTAATCATTCTCATTTATCCCTTTAAACTCTATTTTAATATTTATATTTTAATGTTTTTCATTCTCATAAATATTCATTAAATCGTTGTTTTTCAATTTATTATCAATTAGTTGTGATTTTAATATAATTTCACACCTATTTTATTTAAAATTCGTCTATGGTTCCCTAATAATAATGGCCCGGGATAACAATTCAATTTATTTGCCCCTGCTATGTGCATAAGGTATAATTAATATAATATGTATTATAGAAAGGACTATCCATGAAATCTTTTAAAACTTTAGGCGTTTGCGATGAGCTTATCCAAGCCCTACAAAAACAAGGTATCAAGGAGCCCACGCCAATCCAAGAACAATCCATTCCTGTCGTCTTTAAAGGGAATGATGTTATAGCAAAAGCTCAAACAGGCACGGGGAAGACTCTTGCCTTCTTATTGCCTATTCTTCAGCGTGTACATACAGATGTACATCAAGAACAAGTGCTTATCATTGCACCTACACGTGAACTTATAAAACAAATCGCAGATGAGGCGAAAGAAATTGGAGCTATTCTAAACGTAGATATCCTACCTCTTATCGGCGGTAAAACAATTGAAGCCCAATTACAACAACTAGGTCGTCGTCCTCAAGTTATTCTAGGTACACCCGGTCGATTATTAGATCACGCAAAACGCGGTTCCCTACATTTAGATTGTATTCGCCGTGTTGTACTAGACGAAGCAGACCAAATGCTTCATATGGGTTTCTTACCTGATATTGAAAGTCTCATCAGTCAAACAGATGCGAATAGACAACTATTACTATTCTCTGCAACGATTCCAGACAAAATTCGTAACCTTGCAAAGGCATATATGTCTAAACCCGTTTCAGTAACGGCAGAAGGAAAACACATCACCCTCGAATCAATTGATCAACGAGTGTATATGATGAATCCTGAAGAGAAAACAGAACGTCTCATCAAAATGATCGAAGAAGATAATCCATTCTTAGCCATCGTTTTCTGTAATAAACGAGAAGGTGCCGTTCGTTTATCCTATGAATTGACTGCAGCTGGTCTTAACATAGCAGAAATGCACGGTGACTTGACACAAGGTCGTCGCACACAAATTCTGCGAGACTTTGCAAAAGCTAAAACACAAATCTTAGTGGCTACCGATATTGCGGCTCGCGGTATCAACATCGAAGGTATCACACATGTATATAATTACGACGTACCTCGCGATGTAGATTACTACATCCATCGCATTGGCCGTACTGGTCGCGCTGGTAATTCTGGTGTGGCCGTAACCTTTGCAACACCACAAGATGAATCTTGGTTGCGACGCATCGAGCGTGCCATTCAAGCAACGCTTACAAAATACACTAAAGATGGTCAAATCAAAACTAAGGGTAACGCAAGTGCTGCACCAAAACGTTCAAAAGCAACAAGTAAACCTAAAGTAAGTAGCTCTTACCAAGCTACTAAGGCTAAGGCCCACAAAGCACGTGGTCATAAGGGTTCCAACACACGCCAACGCCGCACAGCTACGTCTCAAACAGGACGTCGTGGCAAACGTAGATAATACAGCATATATATTGATTGTTTAGTAAATTAAGATATTATTTCTCTTCAAAGAATATATCAACCAAAAGACGCGCACAGCATAGCTGTACGCGTCTTTTAATTATCAAACTACATTAGTAGTTTCTATATTAGTATATATTTAACTATAATAGATTAATATTTACTTATTCACGTAAATACTTGGTACTCCATCTACATCGGAGCACTGAGTTTTACATTGAGATCGATTACTACAAATCCAGTTTGTTCGACCTCTCACCTCTTGCTTCACAAAATAACCTTCTTTACATCGTGGACATTTATATTGTTTATCGTCATCAGATATTTCAATATTACTTTCACCATTAGGATTCACACCTTCAACAGGTTGCGTATGCTTACATGCAGGATAATTGGTACAGCCTAAAAAGGCGCCAAATTTGCCATTTCGCTGTTGCAAATGGCCCTTATTACACTTCGGACAAACAGGCAAGGAAGATACATCAACGTCAGTATTATCCATAGGGCGTTTCCGATTTTGATTCGTTATAGTGCGAACTACATTGGGCATCATTTGACCAGAATTTACCTGTTTATCAAAGCCAAGCTTATCAATCAACAACTGTAAAAACTTAACTTGATCAGACAAGAAGGAATCTAAGGTATCCTCTCCTTCGCTCATAAGGGCTAAGCGTTCTTCCCATACAGCCGTTTCATCAGGATATAACAGTTCATCAGGCAAAGCATCAACTAAGAGGTAGCCCGTTTCAGTAGGTGATAGAACTTGCTTCTTTTCCCAGATGTTTTCATAAAGCCACGACTGATGAGCTCGTCAATAATATTAGCGCGAGTTGCCTCCGTACCAATACCAGATACAGCCTTTAATTGCTTTTTCAAGTCTTCATTTTTTACAAACTTGTGAATTTCCTTCATCGCTTGTAACAACGTAGACGGTGTAAAGCGAGAAGGCGGCTTAGTTTGCTTCGCCTCTACAGAGGAATCCGTAAATAAAACAGTGTCGTTCTTTTTAACGGCCGGCAAGTGATCTGCCTCTTCAGGAACCTCTTTTTTAGGATCTGATTCGGCCCCACGTTCATCGGTTAAATCCGGCTCCTCATTATCTGTTGTAGACTTAGACTTTTGTCGTTTATATAGGATCTTCCAACCTTCTTCGATAACTACACGACCATTAGCTACAAACTCTTCTTTACACTGCTCTACTACAATTTTAGTTTGCTCGTAAATATGTTCGCCATAAAACTGAGCAATATAAGCTTGACTGATGAAGGAAGTAAATATTTCGTTCCTCACGAGACAAGCTATTTATATTACAAGCTACGGTCGTAGGAATTATAGCATGATGGGCTGTAATCTTCTTTTCATTCCAAGCGCGGCTCTTAATGGAGCGGTCTGCATCAGTAGCCCACTGTGCTAACCGCTCATCACCTGCATTCTGTAAATTGTTGAGAATTGCATTACGATCACCATATTGATTTGGTGGTAAATATTCACAATCAGAACGTGGATAGGTAGTTAATTTCTTTTCGTATAATTTCTGTGCTGTATCAAGTACAGTTTGAGGATCATAGGAAAAGGCTTTACCAGCTAATACCTGCAAAGATGATAGAGACAATGGTAAACGCTGTACATCTTTCTTCTTAGATTTAGTAACAGCCTTAATAATGCCATCTGGACCATCTTTCAACTGTTCAACTAATGCATCAGCTATAGCCTTATTAATGAGACGACCATCAGGATCTAAGCCTTTTTGCTCATCTGTAGGCTGCCACGTAGCCCAGAATACACCATTAGGATGGTTATATAATACCTTTACAGTAAAATAGTCTACTGGTTTAAATGCAGCTAACTCTCGTTCTCTACGTACAACGAGCGCCAAGGTAGGGGTCTTAACTCGCCCTATAGGCAATGTCACCTTATTACCCTTATAACGTTCAGCTAAAGTATAAGCGCGAGATAAATTCATACCGATAAGCCAATCTGCACGAGCTCTTGCCAATGCCGATTGATATAAATTATGAAAGTCCTTGTTATCTCTCAAATCATCAAGAGCAGAACGAATAGATTTTTCATCGAGGGCATTTAATAAAATACGCTGTACTGGCTTTGTATTACCTACATAGTACAAAACTTCGTCAACTAAAAGTTGCCCTTCCCTGTCCGGGTCACCTGCATTTACGATAATATCCGCTTTACCAATCAGGTCTTTTACCGTCTCAAACTGTTGGCGACTGCTATCTGTAACGAGTAGTTTCCACTCATCTGGCACAATCGGCAGATCTTGAGGGCGCCAACGGATATATTTATCGTCGTAATCGCCTGGTTCTGCTTGATGTAATACGTGACCAACCACCCAAGTCACTACATCATCACCTTGGATAAAATAGCCATTCCGCTTTTGGATATTTTTATTTTCTGGCAAGCATTTACTGATTTCGCGAGCCATGGATGGCTTTTCTGCAATAAATAACCGCATGGATTCCCCCTCCTTAACATGAAGATAACGGCTAATCCCCAAGCCGTTCTATGAAATCTCATTATACTACAATTTAGTGGTCATAACTAGAAAAATCATGTATAATTTTTACGATATATAGACTGTGAAAGTAGAACCTAAATATATATCTGCTTATACAAACATATTAATAGAGGTGAATCATGACATTTTTAGAAGAAGTACAACGTCGTCGTACGTTTGCTATCATATCTCACCCGGATGCGGGTAAAACTACATTAACAGAAAAATTACTATTATATGGTGGTGCCATTCACTTGGCGGGTTCCGTAAAGTCTCGTAAAACCGCAAAACACGCTGTATCTGACTGGATGGAAATCGAAAAACAACGTGGTATTTCCGTAACGAGTTCCGTGTTGCAATTTGACTATGACGGTTGTCGCGTAAACATCCTTGATACCGCCTGGTCACCAAGACTTCTCTGAAGATACATACCGTACATTGATGGCTGCTGATAGTGCTGTCATGCTTATTGATGTAGCAAAGGGCGTCGAAGCACAGACAAAAAAACTATTTGCCGTATCTAAAGAACGCGGTATTCCTATCTTTACCTTTGTAAACAAAATTGACCATTTTGGTCGTAGCCCATTTGATTTGATGGAAGAAATCGAAAATGTTCTTGGCATTCGTACATGCCCTATGAACTGGCCTATTGGTATCAATGGCGAGTACAAAGGTGTATACGATAGAGAGCACGAAACTATCGAGCTCTTTGCAAAAGACGAAACACATGGTCAAGAAAAAGTTAGCTTCCGAAAAAGGGGCTTTAACGGATCCTCGCATGAAAGAGTTATTAGGCGATGATGTATATCAAGCTTTGCTTGATGATATTGAGTTGCTCGACGTTGCAGGCGATCCGTTCGACTTTGATAAGGTTCGTGCCGGCGAATTGACACCAATGTTCTTCGGATCTGCCATGACTAATTTTGGGGTGAAACCATTCTTAGAAAAATTCTTAGAACTAGCGCCATCCCCTGCGCCTCGTAAAGCTGTAGAAGAAATAGTACAACCTACTAGTGAAGACTTCTCCGCCTTAGTATTTAAAATCCAAGCTAATATGGACCCTAACCACCATGACAGAATCGTATTCATGCGTATCTGCTCTGGTAAATTCGAAAAAGGTATGTCCGTATTACATCGACAATCTAACAAAACGATTCGCCTATCTCAACCTCAACAATTCTTAGCTACAGAACGTACTATTGTAGAAGATGCATACCCTGGCGATATTATTGGTGTCTTCGATGCCGGTACTATGGGTGTAGGTGACACGCTTTGTGCACCAAAGCACAAAGTAACCTTCGGCGACTTCCCTGTATTCCCACCGGAATTCTTTGCTCGCGTATCTCCAAAAGATACTATGAAGCGCAAGCAATTCCAAAAGGGTATGACTCAATTGGCTCAAGAAGGTGCTGTTCAAATCTTTGAACAACCAGGTGCCCTTGACTCCTTCGTAGTTGGCGCCGTTGGTATGCTTCAATTTGAAGTATTAGAATATCGCCTCAAAAACGAATATGGTGTAGATTTACTAAATCATAATTGCCATACAGTGTAGCTCGCTGGATTGACGGGGAAGTAGATATTGCATCCTTGAAAGGTGTTGATAATGCGATGATCGTAAAAGATAATCGCGATCGCACCGTAGTTCTTATCTCTAACGAATGGCAAATGGGTTGGGTACAAGAACGTAATCCAGATGTTACCTTCCTAACTACGCCTAAACTACATCATGAGCTATAACGCTTAAACTAGCTATAATACATATATTTTCTACAATGCTAATACAATCTATAACAGCTATAACCGCTATAACTTCTAATTATTTTATGTATTAGAATATACATTTTAGTTATACCCTTATATGTATATACGGGTTAAATTTGCCCCATATGAATTCAAGAAGCTAAGCAAAATAAGACTATATAATACTTTTAAAATTTAAAACTGGAATATATTTCATAGAATTATGAATTTAAGAAATATATTCCAGTTTATTTTTTTATATGTAGGAGGAAAATCACAGATTTAAGTCGAATACATATAATATGATTATGTAGGTAAGTAATTTATGATATTACTTTTTGACATATCATGTATGCTATGTATATAATTATAAATAGTTATATACATATTATATACATATAAGTATAGGTTTTAATGTTGTTGTGAGTGTTGTAAAGAAAATATATAAGATTTTTATACAGTGTATATTCTATAGTATTTTTCAACCATTCATGATACCATAAAATATAGGTTTATTTTTTTAAAGGAGTGATTTTATGCCACTAATTGACTTAGCCTTAGTCAACAATGTATGGACATTAAAACTGTCCATGATCCAAACCGTAGGTCTCGCTGTTATTACCTTGTTCATAGGTACTTGGATTAACAAACATTCACAATTCTTACAAAGAATGTGTATGCCTGCACCTGCTGTAGGGGCCCTTCCATTTGCATTTTTAACTGCTATTCTTTCTTATTACAAGATTTTAAACATTACATTTGAAGGCTCTCTACAAACATTCTTAATGCTCGCTTTCTTTACTACTATCGGTTTGATGGCTTCCTTGAAAGTCCTCAAAAAAGGCGGCATTTTCATTATCTTCTTCTTCCTAGCATGTGCAGTGTGGATTGTAGTACAAAATACTGCAGGTATTATGATTGCCAAAGCATTGGGCATTGAACCAATCATCGGCATCATGGCAGGTTCCGTATCCATGATCGGCGGTCAGGTACAGCTGGTGCCTTCGGTCCGTATTACGAACAAATGTTAGGAATCCCTGGTACAGCATCTGCTGCAGTTGCAGCCGCAACATTCGGTATGGTTGCTGGTACAGTTCTAGGTGCTCCAGTAGGTGAACGCATTATTAAAATGCACAATGTAAAAACACCTTACGAAAATCCTGAATTAATGGAGGATGAAGGCATCGATATGATCGAAGATCACGTTGAGAGCGGCGGCAAACAATTTAACTCTCAAGACCTTTTAACAATTTGTATGTGGATTGGCCTTGCATTAGGCATTGGTACCATCGTAAGTGCTGGATTGTCCATCCTTACTCCACTACCTGCGTATATTGGCGCAATGATTTGTGCAGCAGTAATCCGTAACTTTGGTGACTTCAGAAAAGCTTACAAAATTAATGATGCCGCACTCGATGCAGTATCTAACGTAGCATTGTCCTTATTCGTTACAATGGCTATTAACAGCTTGAAACTAGTTCAATTAATCGATCTTGCATTACCATTGATTACAATCTTAGTAGCGCAAATGGCACTTATCTGTGTATTTGCATACCTTATCTACTTCCTATTTGGTCGCAATTACGATGCAGTTATGCTCGGTTCTGGTGCCATCGGCTTCGGTTTAGGTGCTACACCAAACGCATTAGTTAACATGTTATCCTTGGCAAGTAAACACGGCCCATCTCCTCGTGCTTGGCTCGTAGTTTCCTTGGTAGGTGCATTCTTAATCGACTTTGCGAATGCTTTCCTTATTACAACAATGGCAGGCTTCTTGTACTAATAAAAGGACCCATTCGGGTCCTTTTTATGAAAAACTTATTAAAAAAGAGATTATTAGATTGATATACTCTCAATCTAATAATCTCTTTTGGCATTATACTATTTAATTAAAGAAGCCCATGCATTGGCTACATCGGCAAATTCTTGAAGTGTAAAGGTCTCGCCTCTTCGTTGTCCGTCGATATTTGCCTTTGCTAGTAGCTCTTCGATTCTATCTTTTGATAACCCCGTTGTTTTCATTGTATTAGAAAATGTTTTGCGACGTTGCGCAAAACCAGCTTTCACAACGCGGAAGAATAGTTTCTCATCAATGACATCTACTGGTGGTTTGTCACGCAATACGCAGCGAATGACAGAACTTGTTACCGCAGGAGCTGGTAAGAAGGATTTAGGCGGTACATCAAGAACAATATCTGGTTCCGTATAATACTGAACAGCCACAGATAATGCGCCATAGTCCTTTGTACCAGGCTTTGCCACCATGCGCAAAGCAACTTCCTTTTGTACCATTACAACGAGGCGCTCAATTGGTAATTTACTTTCCAATAGCGACATAATGATTGGCGTTGTAATATAGTACGGCAAATTAGCAACCACCTTAAATGGTTTATGGTTCATAATGGTTGGTACATCTAGTTTCAACACATCACCATGAACGATGCGTACATTGTCATAAGATGCCAATGTCGTATCTAGTACCTCTAATAGACGACGATCTAGCTCGATAGCCGTTACATCTGCCCCACTTTGAGCTAAACCTTGTGTCAACGTACCAATACCAGGGCCGACCTCTAATACAGGTTCACCAGGCGTCAACTCCGCAGCATGAACGATTTCATCAACGATGCCTCGTTTAATAAGAAAGTTTTGTCCTAGTTTTTTGCTCATTTTAATGTCGAAGCGTTTACATATATAATGTACTACCTCAGGGCTTGCAATTACTGATTCTAACATCTTAACTCCTATTTAAACAATTTACTGCCTCTTCATAAGCATCTCGGGTTATACCATAATGATTTAAACGGTATAAAAATTGCTTTCCATTACCGTATCCAATCCCTAATTTAGCACCAATAACCGCTCGACGAGCTGCACTATCTGGCATACCTGAAAGTCCATACCGCACTAAATCCACCATGGAAAATTCATTGGATGATTCTAAAGACTCTACATGTAATGTAGATAAAGCCTTTCTAATGGATTCTGGAGATGCTTGTTCTATGCCAATATCATCATTTGCAAACGCTTCGTCACGAGGCACAAAAGCATGTTGTGCATTAGGGAATTTTTTCGTTAATACGCGACGAATTCGCTCCCCTGCCGTATCTGGATCAGTTAATATGATGATGCCACGCTTTCTCATAAGCAACGCGAATCATATCAATAACGCCTTTTCTAAGGGTAAAACCTTCAGTTGCTATGCAGTCAGCGTCTACAGCTTGAGCGATACGTTGTATATCAGATTTTCCTTCTACGACAATGACTTGTTTTAACATATATCCCCCTTTTATTCTATTAATACATTGTAACATATATATAACATTGCTTAAATACTTATAATCGAGTAGTATTAGTAGTGTAATATATAAAAGGAGGCCTATTATGACCTTACAACAATTAAAGTATGTCACAACAATTGCCAATATAGGCAGTATTAGTGAAGCTGCCAAGAGATTATTTGTGTCTCAACCGAGTCTCACAAAGGCTATTAAAGAACTAGAGAAAGAAATGGGTATTACCATTTTCGATCGTACTAATAAAGGAATTACCGTATCTAAAGAAGGGGAACGCTTCCTCGGCTATGCGCGCCAAGTGTTAGAGCAAGCAGCCCTTTTAGAGGAGCAATATAAGAGCCAAAGCGGTGGTAAAAAACAATTTTCTGTGTCTACTCAACATTACTCCTTTGCGGTCAACGCCTTTGTAGAGCTTTTAAAAGGCGCAGGTATCGATCAATATGATGTATCCTTACGAGAAACACAAACCTATGAAATCATCGACGACGTAGCTCATATGAAGAGTGAAATTGGTTTGCTCTATTATAATGATTTCAACCGTCCTGTATTGGAAAAATTAATTCACACTAACGAATTAACCTTTACTGAATTATTTACGGCCCATCCTCATATCTTTATTGGTAAAACGCATCCATTAGCCCATAAAGATGTAGTTTCTATGGACGAATTAGAGGAATATCCATATATCTCCTTTGAACAAGGGCGATCACAACTCCTTCTATTTCTCTGAAGAAATCTTCAGTACCGTAGTGCGCCCAAAACATATCCGTGTTCGCGATAGAGCATCTTTATTTAGCCTATTACTTGGCCTTGATGGATACACTGTATCTAGTGGTGTAATCGACAAAGAGGTTAATGGTGAAAACATCATCTCTGTGCCGCTTGCAGAAGAAGGCTTGATGCACATTGGCTATATTACTAACAACAAAATGCAACGCAGTCGTTTAGGCCAAGAATATATTCAAGCCTTAGAACAATACGTTGGCAACTATGGCAGACATATTCAACTACCAGACGATAAAAAATAATTACAAAATTATAGTATTAATAGAGTTGTACATTTTAATAACTCTAGGCGAATTAAATAATTGTATTAAATAGTATATTGAAAGCACTCTCTTTTATGAACTGCCCCAAAATTGGACACAATTTTGAGATGTAGCTCATTTCAGGAGAGTGTTTTTTTATATCTTGATATAACTTAACGAACAAATTTATACACCTATATAGCTTTAGGTTATATACAACTCTAAAATATAGATATTTTTACATATACTCATACTTCGTTATAATAAACCTATCGAAATTATCGGTTTTACCGTTTATATAAGGAGGATTATTATGTCCAAACAATTAGCACCATTCCACTTTGATATTGTAGGTTCTTTCCTACGTCCTGAAGAATTAAAAGAAGCTCGCGAAGCTTTCAATAAGGGAAATATTACTCGAGAAGAATTAACAGCCGTTGAAGATCGTCTTATTACAGACCTCATTCAAAAAACAAGAAAGCTGCTGGCCTACCAGTTATTACAGATGGCGAGTTTCGTCGTGCCTATTGGCATCTAGATTTCATGTGGGGCTTTAACGGCGTAAAAGAAATTGAACTGGAACACGGTTACAAATTCGTCGGTCAAGAAACAGCGCCAGGTTCCCTCGCCCTTACTGGCAAAATTACGGGGACAAACCACCCATTCGTTGAACATTTCAAATTTGTAAAACAATTTGAAGACGAAAATACTACGGCGCGTCAAACAATCCCAGCCCCATCTCAATTCTTAGCGGAATTATTCCGTGAGGATAACGGCATTACGACACGCTCCTTCTACCCTGATTTAGAAGAACTCATTCAAGACATTGCCGCTGCGTATCGTCAAGTTATCAAAGATTTGTATGACGCTGGTTGCCGCAACATCCAGTTTGATGATTGTACTTGGGGTATGTGCTGTGACCACGCTTACTGGACAGGTCGTCAAAAGGATAAAAGCGTAACCATTGAAGGCGAAACAGCTAAATATTTGCGCTTAAACAATTTGGCCCTAGAAGGTCGCCCTCAAGATTTAGCCTTCACTACCTCATGTATGTCGTGGTAATTACAACTCTACTTGGGCTGCTAGCGGCGGTTATGAACCAGTTGCCCCTATTCTATTCGCCAAAGAAAATGTAGATGCTTATTACTTAGAATTTGACGATGATCGTTCCGGTGGCTTTGAACCATTGCGCGAAGTATCTCCTAACAAGAAGGTCGTATTAGGTCTAATTACATCTAAACGTCCAGAATTAGAAGACAAAGAAGTTATTAAAAAACGTATTCAAGAAGGCTACACAATATATTCCTCTCGAAAGACTTTGCTTATCTCCTCAATGCGGCTTTGCTTCTTGTGAGATTGGTAACCAATTGACCGAAGAGGAACAATGGGCTAAACTTGCATTAGTTAAAGAAATAGCTCATGAAGTTTGGGGTGATTAAATGAATGAACACACTATATATTTAGGAGGCGGTTGTTTCTGGGGCTTGCAAGGATACATCAAAAAAATCGAAGGCGTCCTTTCGACTGAAGTAGGCTATGCTAATGGCCCTACTGAAAATCCAAGTTATGAAGATGTCTGTCATGATAGTGGTCACGTGGAAGCCCTCAAGGTGACCTACGATGCAGACACACTTTCCTTGGACCATTTGATTCAATATTTCCTACGTGCTATCGATCCATTCAGTGTTAATAAACAAGGTGGTGACGTAGGTATTCAATATCGAACTGGTATTTACTATATAGATAAAGCCGACAAAACTATTATTGAAAGTACCTTAGCCCGTGCTCAAACCTTTGAAGGCAAACCCTTTGCTATCGAAGTATTGCCTTTAGAGAACTACTACTCTGCCGAGGAATATCACCAAGATTACTTAGATAAAAACCCTACTGGCTATTGTCACATTCCACTGAGCCTATCTAATGAACCACTTATCGATGATAATGAGTATAATAAACCATCTAAAGAAGCTTTAGATGCACTATCACCACAAGAGTATGAAGTTACCCAAAATTCTGCTACTGATGCACCTTTCAGTCATGAATTAACTGATGAATTTAAAGCAGGTCTTTATGTAGATATTACTACAGGAGAGCCCCTCTTCGTATCATCACATAAATTTAATTCCCATTGCGGTTGGCCAAGCTTTACAAAGCCAATCGCTAAGGATGTTATTAAATACTATCAAGACGACTCTCATGGTATGAATCGTATTGAAGTGCGCAGCCGCATTGGTAATGCTCATTTAGGTCATGTATTTGAAGATGGACCTAATGGCTCGCTTCGCTACTGTATCAATGGATCTGCCTTAACCTTTATTCCTAAAGAAGATTTAAAAGGCACAAAATACGAATATCTTTTACCGTATATTCAAGATTAAATAGCAAAGGGGCTGTAACAAAACAGCCCTTTATATAAAAATAGCTATTAGCTGATTATATAATCAACTAATAGCTATTTTTCTATATTTTATAAGGAAAAAGGGTCCCGAAGGACCCAATCCATTGGTATAATTTAAGTATGAAAAAAAACCACACCAATGAATTTAATTATACCAAACTAGTAATACCTCGCCAACTAGTTTTACCATTGGAATATGGTCTTTTGATAAAGAAACACCCTGTGCGGTTACTCGATGCTGTATTGGAGGAATTAGACTATACAGAGTTACAGCATTTGTATTCTCCTAACGGGAGAAAATCTAAAGTTCCACCGCACATTCTGTTTAAGATTTTTGTCTATGCTATGTCCAACGGTGTATATTCTACACGTATGATCCAACAACAATGCGAGGAAAATATTAACTATATGTGGCTACTACAAGGCTATGTTGCACCCAGTCATATGACGTTTCAACGATTTTTTGCACGTTGTACACTAGATGTACTAATGAATCTATTTTCACAATTAATGGAGGCCATTAGTAGACGTGATACCTTAACATTCAATGAAGTATTTATTGACGGGACTAAGCTAGAGGCTAATGCCAACAAATATACATTTGTATGGCGTAAAGCGGTAGAGAAAAAGCTATCTATGTTACCTACTAAATTAGCTGTACTCAAGCAAGATATATGGAATGAATTAGGTTTAGATACATTTTGTATGAACGATGAGTTTGTATATACCTTTTTAGCTAAAGAAATTGAAGTACAGCATATGGTTTTGGTACAAGGAAAAGGTAAGCATAAAACACCGTTACAACGCTTGTACGAACGAGCAGAATCCTTATATGAGAAACGAAAAGAGTATGTACAGCAATTGCATATTATGGGTGAACGTAACAGTTATTCCAAAACGGATCATGAGGCTACGTTTATGCGTATGAAAGAAGACCATATGTGTAATGGGCAGCTTAAGCCTGCTTACAATGTATAATTGGCTGTTCATTCTGAATATATTATGGGCGTTGATGTATTCCCTAATCCTAATGATACCAATACATTAATTCCATTTGTACAACAATTAGAACGACTTCATACACAACGTTTCAAATATGTAGTAGCTGATGCCGGCTATGATAGCCATGAAAATCTAGCCTGGTTGAAAAACAACCAGTATCTATCTTGTATAAAGCCACAGTATTATGAAAGACAAAAGACTAAGGCATGGACTACCGATATTAGTAAAGCTCGTAATATGCAATATATACCAGAAAAGGATTTGTTTATATGTGCTAAAGGTCGCCAATTAAGATATGCCCATACACGTAACATTAAAAAGAAAACAGGTTTTGTATCTGAACGAAAGGTATATATTTGTGAATCCTGTAACCGATGTGGATACAAAAAAGAGTGCCAACCGCATGCAAAACAAACAACAGCACATCCTGTAAAACGAATTGAGATTACCCCTGCTTATGATACTATATTGGCAGAAAACCAACATAGACTGCTTAGTGATGTAGGTGTTCAATTACGAATGAACCGCTCCATTCAAGTGGAAGGTACATTTGGTGTCTTAAAACAGGATTTTGGATTTAGACGGTTTTTGCATCGAGGGACTGGTAAAGTACATAAAATCTTGTACCTATTAGCAATGGGATTCAATCTTGCAAAACTACATAACCGAATACAAGCAGGACGAATTCATACAGCATTATTCACCGCAAAAGAAACTGCTTAAATTAAGAAGTTTTTAAATAGGCCTAAAGGTCTATTTAAGTACGCCTAAAAACAAAAAAGACCAAGAAAACATAGGGTTTTACAAACCTAATTTTCTTGGTCTTTCTTATATTTTAAGCCGCAACTAGAATGCGGTAAAACCGCATTCTGTTACAGCCCCTTTTTAGTATTTCTTAACATAATTTAGTCTAAAACGTATACTGTAACGTCTTGGCGACCAAAGTCCATAGCCTCACCATAAGAGTCCATTACAAGGTCGATTTTATTACCCACAATAGCACCACCTGTATCGGCTGCAATAGCTTCACCGTAACCAGGAATAAATAAACGTGTACCCAATGGAATAACATCTGGGTCTACTGCTGCAATGCCACGTACTGCAGGTACACCAGTAGCTGTAATACCCGCGCCATCACCATCGCCAGCAAGGTAAGCAGAAGCTTCCATTACGATAGCGCGAGATGCACGACCCTGCTACATTACGAGAAGTAGTCACTTCACGAGTACCTTCTTTAATAATAGTAGGTACCATTTCACGTTGTGTCACTTTAGATACATCATTAGTCTTAATAACCGTACCATTACTATATAGTGTTTCACGTTGCACTCGTTCTAAACCAGGTTGGCCAACTTGAACAACCTCTTCTTCACCCTGTGCCATAGTATCATCTTTTTGACGAACCACTTCAACAGCAACTTCTTGATCTCCACTGTAGACAGGGATCGGCTTGTTACTTGTGCAATTGTAATATGTGTACCACTTAATACAGAACCATTTGCATCGCCTACTACGGCATAGTTAGGCACTTTGAAACCAAGCTCATTAGCAACACCTTGTGCAGTTGTTTCTGTAGTGAATACAGCTCTAGTCTTACCATTAACAGTTACATAAACTGGAATGGCACGTACAACCGTCAATGTTGTTCCATTTTGAACAGATGCTGAGCTGGAAATAACTTTATCATTTGGATTTAACTTAACCCCAGCATCGCGTACAATACCTTCGTTAGAATTTAAATGTGTTCTAACAGTGTGTGCTGCACCATCTACCATAACGGTTACGGTTTTATCATTATAAGAAAAACCTGTCATAGTTACAGCTGTTACAATCAATCCTGCAACAACAGACGAAATATATCGCTTGTGTGTCTTATGAATTCTCATATTGTAATCCCTCCTGTAATGTAACTATTCTACTACAGATAGATACAACCTGTCAAACGCCATAAGTTAACAATAGAAGCTCAAACATACATAATTACTGATTTTTCATATTATATTTTTTAGGGTTTTACACAAAAAGTCCACTGTATACGTACATATTTATATTTTTCAATACTATACAATATATTCCGAATTGTGTACATATATACGACACTAATACCACATATAGTATATACAGTTTTTTTATTACCAAATTTGTATTTTTATGTGTTTTTCAATTGTTACCAATATTTTCTACACATCGTAAAACTTCATTTTTATCTCATTTTTAAATATGTATACATGTGAAAAAAGCCTGTAAAAACAGGCTTTTTTCGTACTACATAGTTGTATTAAAATTCATAATACTATCTATAAGTCAAAATTCATCACTTATTCATCTTCAGCATTGGTTGTAGACGTTCGATGACGGTCATCGACTCCTTACGTTCATTCTCAATAGCAGCTTTCATAAGTTCTTCTTGAGCAGAAATTGGATGCTCTCGATCATTAATTTTACGATATGAACCATCGGCTCTCATAATATGAGCTTTTAAGGTATCTTCCAAATAAAGATCCAATATGCCCTTCACACGTTCTTTATGACGCTTATCTTCAATAGGAATCATAAGCTCTACACGTTCATTTAAATTACGAGGCATCCAGTCTGCACTAGATAAATACAGACTTTCATTACCACCATTACGGAAATAAAATAAACGATGATGTTCTAAGAAACGACCTACTATGGAGCGAACCGTAATATTATCACTTACACCGGCAATACCAGGACGAAGTGTACAAATACCGCGAACGATGAGCTCAATACGAACACCTGCAGTAGATGCTTCATATAGCTTGGCAATAACGTTTTTATCAAGTAAGGAGTTCATCTTAGCGATGATATAAGCATCCTCCCCTTTTTTAGCCAATTCAATTTCACGATCAATCAGTTCTATAATTTTTTCCCGTAAATTTAAGGGGGCTACAATAAATTTATTCCAAATTGGAGGATCAGAATAGCCAGAAATTAAGTTAAAGAAACGAGATGCATCATCACCATATTCATCATTACACGTAAATATACCACAGTCAGTATAAATTCGAGCAGTTTTGCCATTATAGTTACCTGTAGCAAGATGAACATAACGCCTTATGCCATCATTTCTCTCTACGTACCACCATAGTGATTTTAGAGTGTGTTTTAAGACCTTTCAACCCATAAATTACATGACAGCCGGCTTTTTCAAGGCGACGGGCCATTTGAATGTTATTTTCTTCATCAAAACGAGCCTTAACCTCCATAAGAACGGTAACTTGTTTTCCATTATCCGCAGCCTTAATCAAGGATGCAATAATTGGAGAATCCCCACTTACGCGATACAAGGTTTGTTTAATGGCAAGCACATCAGGATCAACTGCAGCTTGAGCAATAAACTGTTCAACTACAGTAAAAGATTCAAAAGGATGATGAACAAAAAGATCTTGTTTGCCAATTATAGAGAACAGACTTTCACCTTCATGATCAACTAATTCACTAGGAATCTTGGAGTCAAAAGGCTCGTACCGCAGTTCATCTAATCCAGGATAGTTGCAAAAATCAAAGTACATACGACAATCAAGATGACCATCAATACGATATACATCCTTTTGTTCAAGCTCAACACTTGTAAGAACAAAGTCAAGCAAGTGGCCTTTCACATCCCCACATACTTCTAAGCGCACCGCATCACCACGACGGCGACGACGCAAGGATTCCTCTACCTCCGATAGTAAATCCGTTGCCTCTTCTTCATCATTTCTAAGTCCGCATCACGAGTAATACGGAATACCATATAATCTTCAATGCCATAACCTTGGAAGAATTGATTAGCATAGTAGGTAATGACATCCTCTAGGTAAACGAATCGATGTTCCTTATTCCTTCGACTTGGGATTTCAATAATACGATCGAGTACAGATGGAATTGGCAAGATAGCAATCTTATAATCCTTACTACCATCTGGTTATATTTGAAAGATACGCACAATAGCATTGATGGTATGATTTGTTAAAAATGGGAATGGATGACCAGAGTCAACGGCTAATGGCGTTACAACAGGATAGATATGTTCCTCAAAGTAATGACGTAACCAAGCTTTTGATTTTACATCGAGTAGATCCGGATGAGTAAAGAAGAAACCGTAGTTTTCAAGTTCAGTGAGCACATTGTTTAAATATGTACTTTGCATAGAAACGAGTCGTTGTACAGACTCATCAATGGCCTTTAACTGTGCCTTAGCATCCATATGAGCCGCATCATATTTAACAATACCATTCACAACTTGATGGCGTAAACCAGCCACTCGAATCATAAAAAACTCGTCTAAATTTGAGCTAGCGATAGCAATAAAGCGTAACCGTTCTAATAAAGGCGTATTGCTATCTATCGATTCTAATAGTACACGCTGATTAAATTTTAGCCAAGATAATTCACGATTAAAATAATATTTAGCATTACTGAACATGGCGGTCACCTCCTCTTACTAACTTAATTTCCATACCAAAGACTTCTGTAAAATATTCAGAGTCACCTATAAATGTCCACCATTCTAAAGAGATATCTTCATTAGTCCGGCAGAATACATATAATACATTATCCCGCTCCTCTAAGGTAACATCTGAAATCTTTTGATTACTGCCCGCATCAAGGGCACAAGCTACGCGAATGACAGCTACTAACTTTGTCACTTGAATCTTTTGCAATTCGGTTAGTGCATTAAAGTAAGCATCGTCATCAGATGGTGTGCCTTTGTAGTGATAATATACAACATTGGCCACTACTTGTTTTTCTTCTTCTGAAAGCCCAAAAATATCCGTGCCCATCACAATATGATACGCATGCTCTCCATGATTCCGCAAATTTACAAATTTACCTACAGAGCAAAGGATAGCGGCTATACGACATAAATAGCCCCACCGCTCTGGTAAACCTTTGTGCCGTAAAGTTTTACAGAATAATGAACTAAATCGTTCTACCTCAGCATCGTGAATGCTATCGGTATGATATCTATCTGCAACAGCGCGAGCTAATTGAGCGTTTTGCTCACGTAGCTGGTACATAAACGGATTGTTTTCAGCCTCTACTCCATAAAACCAGCTTATTCCTTGCGAGAAGGAGAAGCTACTAAAAATCAACGATTTAGGCTCTATAGCCGTTATGATTTCATTAAATAAAATCATAGTAGGCATCAGAATATTAGCCTTATACTCTGGCAATTTATACCGGTTCATTAGCTTGGTAGCCGTTACACCATCAAAGGAGTTAATGAGGCCTTTAAATCGTTCAGGTTCAATAGTAATAATATCGTCCTTATTACTTTCATCCCCCATGAGGCGCGCCATATATTGAGCTTCATCGCCAGATAAAATGACACTATTAATATTGAAAGTTTTAAGCTCTTCCCGTAATGGGCCTATCATGCGATGTAAATACTCAGTAATTGCCATAGGAAACGACGTAGAAGAACGTTGGTTACGGTTAAAGGATTCCATAACGCGCAAGGAACCACTATGCATATTGCGTTGGAATAATAAACTTTCACCACGCCATACTGTTAATCCCACGCCACCAGATGTAATATCAAGGAACAACGTCGCCTTGGTAGGATCTGTCAAGCGATACTGATTCGTCATCTTATAGTATAGCAAGGCATATTTGTAATACACCTCTTTTGGCATGTCGATAACGTCAACACGCATACCTGTTTGGATATAGATTTGATCTAGAATACTACGGCGATTAGCAGCCTCACGAATTACGGTTGTCCCATATAGTCTAGAACGAGTTACACCATAATCTGCCATTAATTGCTTGTAACCTTTTAAAATATGACAGATTTCTTCTATCGTTTTAAAGCTTAAGCGAGACGTTTGAAATAATTCCTCTCCAAAGGTTACTTCTCGTGCCGCATGATCGATAATACGTACATCATCGATGTCCCTATATTCTACAATAGTAATGCTCATACTACTGGAGCCCACATGTAATACTGCATATCGTAATGCTTTTGGTAATGCCATTATGCCTCCTTACGAGCTTCCGTCCACTCTATTTCTAACTCTTTTTTGAATTCTTTTTTTTTGAAAGGATTTTGCTAATTTTTCAACAGCCGCTTTCGTAACGCTCACATCGCGACCTTCTAAATAGTGTACCTTTAAGGCCACACTAGTATATTTAATAGCTACCTCTAATCGTCGAATAAATTGTTCATGACTTTCATCGAGAGCCTCAGCCAAGGCTAAGATAATAGATAATTTTTGACCTAATGAGCGTTGATCTTGATCTAATAATTTACCATATAAGAAGTTTTTATACTCTTTATAGGTGTCAATCCATGGGAGTTCATAACTAAGAAAGCACTAAAAGCTTGTTCTACGTGAGAAATGCCATATAAATTACTATTTACAAGCATGTAACAACCATGACGTGCGTGGCTATAGTAATTAACCCGTTTACCAATATCATGAAGTAGGCCAGCCGTAATTAAGCATCTTCTTGCGTTGTTATCTGCTTTATGAAGTGACTCTAATTCATCAAATAAGGTTGTAGCTAAACCAGTAATATATTTGGCGTGTACTAGCTCATGTTTAGTCATGCCTAACAGTACATTTTCAGCAGAATGAACTAATATATCATCGATAATAGGATTTCCACCTAAATAATGTGTTCCATAGTAGTCATAGAATAAACCTTCACGTAAACCACAACCACCAACAACGAGAGTTTTAGTATTTACGTAGTTAAATAATTCTTCCACGATGGTAAGGCCTGCGATAATGATATCTGCACGCTCTGAAGACAAACCACTTATCTTTTTACGCTCCTCTAAAGATTTACCTTTTACGTCTTCGAAAATTTCATGGAATCGATGATATGGTATTTCATAGTTATGGAGTTTTGTAATAGGATACGATAACTTTCGTTGATCCATTTTAGCTATATTACGTGCTGTACCACCAATGCCAAGGAGTGGTAATTTTACATTGCGAAGCCAAGTATGTTCTTTAATTACTTTCCTCACTGCTTTAGTCATTTTTTCAAGCTCTTTAGGGGTATACTCCTCCCCCTTTTGATACGTGCCTGTCAAGGTAAGTGCACCAATTGGCAAACTTATAACCTCTGCAATATGACGATCTCGTACTAGGGTTACCTCCGTACTTGCCCCACCTAAGTCAAAGATGATAAAGTCTTTGAGTCCAATGGTATTGATGACACCAAGAAAGCCTAATCGAGCCTCTTCTTCACCTGCAATGCATTCTAAATCTAGGCCTGTTTGTTCTTTTACAGTCTTTATAAATATATCGCCATTTTTAAGGCAAGTACGGCAGCCGTAGCAACAGCTTGGCTTTAATCGTATCAACTTCCATAGCTTCTGCCATATGAACAAAGGCTTTCAAAGAACGCAAGGAACGTTCCATTGCCTCATTTGTTAATTTCTGTGTGCCCCACATATTTTCACTGAGGCGCACACTATTTTTTTCTTGATATATCAGTCTATAGCTACCTGTTTTTGAAATCTCATAAATGACAAATCGAACAGAGTTAGAACCTAAATCTATAAATGCAATACGTTTCATCCTACTACCCTCATCCTACTACGTGTTCAGTATGAATATACTTTAGTATACCATAGAAAAACGCGATTCTCACCGCAAAGGGAGAATCGCGTTTTATAATTTATATTTCTATATAGTTTTAATCTCTATTCCATAGCTACGACCGTGAGGAATTTAGCATATGTAGTGCGTTGAAATATTGTCTACTAGTCTATAGCTACTCGATGCCAAATACTCGTTTACCATTATTAGAAAGTAATTTCACAGAACTCATCTACATCGATACCTTTTAGACGTGCAATTTCCTCTGCCACAAATTGAGTTTTGCTCGGATCATTGCGACACCTCTAAATGGAGGTGGCGTCAAATATGGTGAATCTGTTTCAATAAAGTATTCTATCTAAGGATGCTTGGCGAGCTACTTTAAGATTAGTAGACTTAGGGAATACTAGGGCCGGCAAGGAAATATAGAAGCCTAATTTAATAGCTTCCTTAGCCATTTCCAATACGGGTAACAGTGGAAAATGCCCCAATTATCCTTCCTTCATTGCGCAAGATATTCATAATATCGCCATGTGCATCGCGGTCATGAATGATGATTGGTAAATCTACTTCACGAGCTAATTCCAACTGACGAATAAATGCGATCTTTGTGTTTCACGATCAGAGAAATCATAGTAATAATCTAAACCAATTTCACCGATAGCACGTACCTTATCGTTATTGAGTGCTTGATCCTTATAGAACTCGTAATCTTCCTGTAAAAATCTTTGAAGACTCATGAGGATGTGTGCCTACAGCATATAAACGATCGTACTGTTTTGCTAAAGCTAGTCCTGATTCAACAGTACCTCTATCAACACCAGGAATCATAATGTATTCTACGCCTGCATCGAAGCAAAGCTTGTAACATCTTATCGCGGTCATTATCAAAGAGCAGCCGTCATTCATGAGCATGTTAATCCAAAGAGTTTCATTATTTAACCACACTTCCTGCTGGTAAAGATTCGATATTTGTTACCTCTAAATGTTCTTCCCAATCAGATGCAGACAAAATCATGCCATAAGACTCGATGCCCATCATCTTCTTAGGAGCCAAGTTAGAAAATAAATTACCTTTTTACCAACCATAGCTTCGTAATATTGAGAAATACCACTTAGTACTTGCGTTCTTCAATGCCGATATCAATACAAATTTCAATAACTTTTTGGATTTAGGCACTTTTTCACAGCTAACCCACTTTGGCTACTCGAGATCGAGTTTCTCAAGAAGTCATCGTACGTAATATTTTCTTTTAATGGTGGAATATTAGATGTATCTACAGCCTCTTCAGCTTCTGCTGGAGTAGCTTCTATCATTTCAGGGATTTCAAAACGTGGGTAAATAGGTTCACCTTTCACAACTTTTGTACCTGTTGGCAATGCACCCCACGTTTTAGCGTCTTCTAGCTCCGGCGAAAACCACCACAAGACCTAATTGATCCCAGATTTTTGGAGCCCCTACAGGGATAACAGGGCTTACTAAGATAGCAATGATACGCAATGCTTCTGCTAAGTGATACATAGCAGATTGAAGACGAGCTTTATCGTTAGCATCTTCAGATTTAGCCAATACCCAAGGCATTGTTTCATCGATGTATTTATTCGTCACCGATGAAGGCCAATGGCTTTAATTCCTTATTTAAGCTCCATGTTTTCCATAGCTGCTTCAAAGTCTTTCACAGTTTGAACTGCTAATGCAGATACGTCTCGATCTAAATCGTCCATATCATCGCATTTTGTAATCACACCACCATGGTATTTTTCAATCATAGCAATGGTACGGTTCAATAAGTTACCTAAATCATTAGATAAGTCTGCGTTGATGCTGGCTTTGTAACGAAATTAGGCAATGTGAAGTTACCATCATTGCCAAGCGTGATTTCACTTAATAAGTAATAACGCAAAGAATCTGCACCGTAAGTATCAATCAATGGTATTGGGTCAATAACATGCCTAAAGATTTACTCATCTTTGTACCATCAACGATCATCCAGCCGTGACCAAATACCTTTTAGGTAATGGCTCAGGCTCATAAGCATCATAGGTAAAATAATAGTATGGAAGCGACGATTTCCTTACCTACTAAATGAATCACGTGCAGGCCAATATTTTTTGTATAATTCGTCATCCCCATCAAATGGAGCAAGGGCACTAATATAGTTTACCAATGCATCGAACCAAACATACACAACATGTTTAGGGTCGAATGGCACTGATACCCAGTCAAAGGATGTACGAGATACAGCCAAATCTTCTAAACCTTGTTTTACGAATTGAATCATCTCGTTGACGAGGATTCAGGTTGGATAAAATCAGGATTTTCTTCGATAAATTTCAACCATGATCGTATATTTAGCGAGTTTAAAGAAATAGCTCTCTTCTTTTACTTTTTCTACAGGGCGGCCACAATCGGGCATGTGTGGTTTTCACCAAGTTTTTGCTCAGTCAATGTTTCGCATGGTGTACAAGTACCAACCTTCATATTCAGCCTTTGTAAATATCGCCTTTTTCATAAGCTTTTGTAAAGAGCTCTTGCTACTACCTTTTCAATGCTCGTCAGTTTGCAAGTCATCGTTAGAAATATGCATCTTCTCCACAATGCTTTAAAGCCATTTACGATATTCGTAGTGTATTCAAGAGGTGTAATACCTTCACTTCTGCAGCACGTTGAATTTTTGACCATGTTCATTCAGAACCAGTCGAAACGGACATCATAACCAATGAAAGGCTTGGCAATCGAGCGATTGTATCAGCTACAGATGTACAGTACGTATGACCAATGTGCAACTTAGCACTTGGATAATAAATAGGTGTCGTAATATAATACGTTTTTTTTGTGTCTCCCATGATGAGTCTCCTTCTACACCTTCGAATAAGGTTTAACGTTCTACAATATATATACATCCGGCGGGAAACGTTAAATCCTTTGCCACCTGGCGAATTGCTTTTTTTAGGTACCCTGTTTCTACAAGGGCTTGTACAGCATCTACATACGATACTGGTTCATCTGACACTTCACTAATGTCAGATTTCACTGTATCAGCACCACCTACGATGAGGACGAATTCCCCTTTATAGGTGAGCTGTTCTAAATCATTTACAAGACTTTCCAAATCGGTGTGCACAAAGGTTTCAAACTTTTAGTCAACTCCCTTGCCACCGTAATAGAACGATTGCCAAAGGCTTCATACATATCTTGTAAGACCTCTTGCAATCGATGCGGGGTGCTTCGTAAAACATCAATGTTCCCGTCGCCTGTGAAAGTCGCTGTAATTCTTCAATCCGATGTTTACCCCGTTTAGGTAAAAATCCTGCAAAGGTAAAGGATTTCGTATCTAATCCGGATGCAATTAGCGCTGTTAACGCCGCATTTGCACCGGGTAATGGCACTACCATTATGCCTTCTTCAATCGCTTTTGTTACTAGGTCAGCCCCTGGATCAGATATAGCTGGCATACCCGCATCACTAACACAAGCAATAGACTGCCCCTCTAATAAAAGCTCAATAATATAAGCACCCTTTTCTTCCTTGTTATGTTCATGATAAGAAATCAAAGGCTTCTTAATGTCAAAGTGCTTTAATAATATACCCGTATGACGCGTATCCTCTGCGGCGATAGCATCGACTTCACCTAGGATGCGAACTGCACGATACGTCATATCTTCTAAATTACCTATCGGTGTAGGCACCAAGTATAAGGTGCCCCATTCGTTATCGTTCATACCAAGAGGACACCTCCTTCGTGTACACATTAGGATTCTCGTAAACGATAAGTGGCGGCTCTAACACAAGTCCAGCCTGACCTTGATAGAGATAGCTTCGATTAGCACAAGTTTCGCTGGTTTATCTATCATGCCGTGAATGCGATTCGCTTAGCTTGAAAGTTGGCTACTTCTAATTTATGTAGCACATATTGTAAGCGACTAGCACTATAAATCATCCATAAGCGCCCTTTACACTTAATAAAGGACTGTACAGCTTTCAAAACCTCATCCAATGTTGTATGTCCATCATGAAGTGCCAAAGCCCGCTCTTCAGACGTAGGCTTTGCACCACTTTCACAATCATAAAAAGGAGGATTTACAATGACGCCATCAAAGGGCTTATCTTGTATATCTCGGTAAGACATATGGCGATAATCGCCGCCCAACATCTTTACCACATCTTGTTTACCATTGTGCTCAACACTGCGCTGAGCTAACTCAATAAGAGTTTCGTTGATATCTATGCCCGTTATATGCCCCGCCCCTAAAGACGTCCCTATAAGCGGCATAACACCTGTTCCCGTTCCAAAATCAACATAAGTATGACGACTATTAAAACGACAAAAGTGAATGAGTGCTATAGCATCAAAGGAAAAGCGAAACATATCAGAACGTTGATAAATCTGTAAGCCATCTATAATTAAATCATCAAGTCGTTCTTGATCATTCATCAGGCAATGCCACCTCGGACCATTTCAAATCAATAGTACGGCCAGCTTCTAGCTGTACCTTCACCGTATGTTTATGGTGATTTACCTTTAAGACCTTACCAATACCTTCATCGGTTACAACCTCTTTACCAATCCCTGGAGGTGCAACCTCTTGAGGAGCTTGAGGGCGTTCCTTCTTCACATATAGGTCGCCACCTTTTTTATATAAGTCGTCTTCGTAGTTAAGACAGCACATTAAACGACCACATACACCTGAAATTTTTGTAGGATTCAGACTCAAATTTTGGTCCTTAGCCATTCGAATCGATACAGGTGTGAAGTCACCTAAGAAGTTAGAGCAACATAAAGGTCGACCACAAGCGCCAATACCATTTAAAACCTTAGCCTCATCACGGACGCCTACTTGACGCAACTCGATGCGAGTTCTAAATACTGTTGCTAAATCCTTAACTAGCTCACGGAAGTCGATACGACCCTCCGCAGTAAAGAAGAATATAATTTTATTCATATCGAATGTGTATTCCACATTGATGAGCTTCATCGGTAACTTACGTTTTCCAATTTTTTCGAGACAAATTTCAAAGGCTTTTTCTTCGCGCTCTTTATTTTTCTCGATTTGTTTCAAATCCTTTGGAGTTGCCTTTCTAATAACAGGCTTAACAGGGGCTACAACAGCATCTTCAAAGACCTCTTTTGGTCCAATCACAATCGTACCGTATTCAACGCCACGTGCCGTTTCAACGATAACCCCATCTCCAACAGATAATTCTAATTGTTCAGGCAGAAAATAATAAATCTTACCTGCCTTTTTAAAGCGTACGCCAACTATGGTTAGCATTTAATCCTCCTCCCGAGCATCATGAAGGGCGATACTGAGACCGTCCACCACGAGAGCGGTTTTTATGTGTAAGCGCAAAGCCCGTTCTGCTTGCAATGTTTCAGTAATAACCTCTGACAGTGCTTGCATAGACCAGCGCGGTAATAATCGTAATAATTGAGTTTTGTACATTGGTACTTGTAATTGTGCGTCTTGGGCCCCCATTTTAAGAGCCATCATATCTCTACTCACAAGACGTAGCCATTGCATTAACTCGGTTAGGCTTTCACGAGGTAAGCTTTCACAAGCTATCGAAATCATAGAAAACCATCTCGTTTCTAAGGCGAGGATATCCATCACTTTAACTGCTAACTCTAGCATTTCAATGCGACCTTGAGTAGCCAATTTTTCCACTAACTGTGGATTTCCATGACCGGCTAACAAAGCCTGCTCAATATCACCATTGATTCCACGAGCTACAAGAGCCTTCCGAATCGTATCTACATCAACACTATTAAAGCCAACGCCCATACATCTAGAAATGATAGTTGGTAACACGGTGTTAATCTTGTTCGTAATTATGATGAAATACACCTGTTCTGGCGGTTCTTCAATGGTTTTTAAGCATAGCATTTGCCATAACTGCATTGGCCGTGTGAAAGTCCTCCACAATGACAACGCGGTTACCATTACCTGCTACTGACAGATGATCTTGCAATAATGAATACCACTGTTCCACCTTTAAGGTCGTCTTCATAGGACGAATCCAAAGGCATCCCCTTATCCATATAGATAGAAAACCCTTCTGCTTCAATACGTTTTTCGGTCTCACCATTGGCAAGACGATGCTTCTTTAACGTCAGCTAAATACGATTCTCCCTTGGGTTGAGAGAATACTTGGCGCCCCAATAATAAAGACGCAAGACCTATGGCCATATCTAGCTTGCCAAGACCTGCTTCACCATAAAATAAAGAGACTATGTGGCAATGCATTACGACTTACAAGTTCCGATAGGTGTGCCTTAATCGAATCTTGACCAATTATAGAATCAAAATATGTCATAGCGCCTCCTATCAATACATGCTCAATATTAATATTATATAAGAAAAGGCGACTTTAAAAGAGCCGCCCTATCCTAAGGCAGTAGATTTACTACTGCTTGATATACATCGTTATGAATTTCTTCAATGGTGCGCAACGTATATTGACTGGAATCATCTTTTGTGGCACAAGGAATTCGGTGCCATTGATAGCGTTCTACTAGCTCTTCATAGGCATCGTGAACAGCTACTAAATACTCATGATTCCCTTCGTGAATATCCACCAGTATTGCCCCCAGTTTTACCAGTGCGCTCCGCCATAAGGGCTTCGCTCACTTCAAGAGGCATATCTAACAGACATACCGCATCAGGTGTAGGCAATCCAAACTTTTTAAATTCAAAGTCTTCAAGCCAATCTCAAAAATGCAGTACGTTCCTTCTGATCATCGTATTTTACCATTTGGTGCACCATATTAGACGTCGTATAACGATCGCAATAATGATGCCCCATTTTATAGAACTCTTCCCAATCAGTTCTAAAGGGATGCAAAGCGATCATGGCATACATGGAACTTGCCACATAGGGTTTACATGTACATCTTTGCCAAATTCACCGGCTAAATACATTTTAATAGGCATTGCAGCGCCGCTATCATAATTTGGGAAGCTTACAGATTTAACTGCATGTCCTTCCTTGATTAAGCGTTCTACCAATAATTTAGTTTGCGTAGCTTTGCCACTACCATCTCCGCCTTCTAATATGATTAAAGTCCCCATAATTACTCCTGTAACACCCAGATTGTTTCTAATGTCATATCATCGGCTCCATTCGGCACGTAACCTAGAGCCTTTCGATTCTCTATATATTGTAACACAGACTCACTAATCACTTCACCTACGGCTACACAAGGAATCCCTGGAGGATAATAAGCTATAGTCTCCCCAACAATACGATGTAATGCTTTACTTAGCGGAACCTGCTCACGATGAGCATACATAGCATTGCGAGGGGTTACACGAACGACTGGCTTAGGTAATAGAGCTGAATCTTTACTAAGCACACCAAAATTCCCCTCTAAGCTATGGTCAATTGTATATGAACCATTTAGTACTTCATCACTTATAGTTTTTACAGCTTTAATTAAAGCATCTACAGATGCCTTAGTATCGCCAATTGTAATAAGTACCAGTACATGATGAGCTTGCACCAGCTCTACCTCAATACGTTGTTTTCGCAACATTCGTTCAAAAATAACACCGGTAAGACCTAATTCTTTTGCATCGATAAGGACCTTAGTACAATCGTAGTTAGCCACTTGATCTTGAATATCCCTATATTCCATGGTAGTGACACCAGAAATCTTATGTAATTCATTCCGTAAATATAGGCTCAATTCTACGGTACGACTTACTAGGGCCTTACCTGCTGTGGCCAATTGATAACGCGCCATATCTAAGGAGGCAAGGAAAATATAATTGGGACTCGTACTTTGTAGCATTTGATGCATTTGTGTAATACGACGTTTATTAATCATATCTCCTTGGCCTAATAACCAAGAGGTTTGTGTCAAAGACCCAACTGATTTATGCGTGCTTTGTGCTACTAAATCTGCACCCGCCTCGATAGCACCTATAGGTAAGGATTCATCAAATGGTAAGTGTGGACCATGTGCTTCATCAACCAGAACTATTAAACCTCGTTTATGTGCCTCTTTTACAATATTTACAATATCTACACCTACACCATAATAATTCGGGTAGACTAATAGAATCGCCTTTGCCTCTGGATGGGCCTCCATGGTTCTAACTGCATCTTCTAAAGAGACACCTAAAGGTATGCCCCATCGCTCATCAAACTGACAATCCATATAGACAGGCTTTGCACCAGATAAGACTAAACCACTTATAACAGAGCGATGCGCTTCACGAGGAATAATGATTGTTTCATCGGGACCTACTGTCCCCATAACCATAGCTTCGATCAAGGCCGTAGTGCCATTGATGGAAAACCAACAGTGATCAGCACCATATAACTCAGCTGTTAAGTCTTGTGCTTCCTTTAATGCCCCTTCTGGTTCATGTAAGTCATCTAAGGCATACATAACACCTAAATCATATGGCAAAGCAGGTCCCATCCAGTCTTTTAGTCGCTGAGGCGCTTCAACACCAATTTTATGACCTGGTGTATGAAAGGGCACAAAATGTTGTTCTTTATATGCTTCTAAGGCCTCTACAAAAGGCATTTTTTCTTGCTTACTCATATATACCTCGTAAAAAAGGCATGAATCTCTATGAGACTCATGCCCTTATGCATGTATTTATCGATGTGGACGACGTTTAGGATTGAATTGGTTCATCCCCTTATCGATACCCACTTCTAAGTACCTAATACAGCTTTTACTGTATCCTTGATCCCCTTTTGTACTTTCTCTTGTGACTCTTCACTAAATGGTGCCAGCACGTGATCAATGACAGTCCATTGTGGCAACGGACGACCTATGCCTACACGGAAGCGCGGGAAATTCTCTGTTCCCAAGTGAGATATTAAAGACTTAATACCATTGTGACCACCAGAGCTACCATTTGGTCGAATGCGCAATTTGCCTACTGGTAAATCCATATCATCATAAATGCAATACACATCAGATGGATCAATCTTATAATACCGCATCAACGGCCCTACAGACTCGCCACTTACATTCATAAATGTTTGTGGTTTCACAAGCAATACCTTTTCACCAGCTACGGTAATACTGCATACCTCTGCCCGTTGTTCCTCCCTCCAAGGAGTGTGAGGAACACTATCAGCGATAGCATCGACAACCATAAATCCTATATTATGTTTTGTCTTTTCATATTGCTTACCTGGATTACCAAGGCCTACTACTAATTTCAAGAATCACCTATTATTTGTCGAACAAATTACTTACAGATACTTCATGGAAGATACGCATAATTGCTTCGCCCAACAATGGAGCAACAGACAATTGTGTAACATTTTCCAATTTACAATTTTCTGGTAATGGCATTGTATTTGTAACGATAAGCTCTTTAATATTAGAGTTCGCAATGCGTTCGCTAGCAGGATCTGTTAATACTGCATGAGTAACAGCAGCTGTTACAGATTTAGCACCAAACTCTTCCAAAGCTTTCGCACCCTCTACAAGGGAACCAGCTGTATCTACGATATCATCTACGATAATTTGGTTTTACGTACTCGTTGAGATTCGCCTTTAGCAACGCCTGGTTCAGGACGTTTTTTCTCGATAATTGCGATTGGTGCACCAATACGGTCAGCCAAGTCACGAGCACGTGTTACGCCACCAAGGTCTGGGGAAACAACGATAACATCTTCAAGATGTTTTTCGTTAATGTATTTAGCCAAGATGGATGCACCATATAAATGATCTACAGGCACATCGAAAAAGCCTTGAATTTGACCTGCATGTAAGTCAACAGTTACAAGACGTGTAATACCAGATGTTTGCATCAAATTAGCTACTAATTTAGCTGTAATAGGCTCACGACCACGAGTTTTGCGATCTTGACGAGCATAGCCATAATAAGGAACTACAGCAGTAATATGGCGTGCAGAAGCACGTTTCAACGCATCAGCCATAACCATTAATTCCATTAAATTATCGTTTACAGGATAGCTAGTTGGTTGAATGATAAATACATCTTTGCCACGTACGCTTTCATCAATCATTATTTGTACTTCGCCATTGTTAAAACGACCTACAAATGCTTCACCTAAAGGCAACCCTAAATAATCACAAATTTCCTTTGCCAATGCAGGATTTGCATTACCTGTGAAAATCTTAAGTTTTTTGCCGTCTTCAAATGCCATTTTGATACCCTTTCATTTGTTCCTATACTGGTTACTTATCCATAATCATCCATTACAGATACACACTATTGCCTTTTTATTGTATACTATTTTGCCCTAATTGTGTTAAAAAATACGAAAATTTTTTATTTCTTTTTGAAAGTATCCTCTGTTACCCAATTTTCTTTCACAATTTGCTTGCTGCGGCCTACTGCCAAAGCCTTATCTGGCACGTCTTTAGTAATAGTAGAGCCAGCACCAACATAGCTATAATTACCAACAGTTACAGGAGCCACTAAATTACTATTACAACCAACAAAAGCACCATTGCCAATTGTGGTACGGTGTTTAACTTTACCATCGTAGTTTACAGTAATTGTGCCACATCCGATGTTTACTCCAGCGCCTACATCGCTGTCGCCAATATAAGAAATATGTGGGAACTTGGTGCCTTCCCCAACATTTGAGTTTTTAACCTCTACGAAATTACCTACATGAACCTTGTTGCCTAGTACAGTATTTGGACGTAAATGAACATATGGACCTACATCTACACCATCTTTTACTTCGCAGTCATGACCATAAGTGAAGTGGATAATCGTATCGTTACCAACTTTCACATTAGTTAAACGAGTATGTGGACCAATTTCACAACGCTCACCAATCACGGTATCACCTTCAAGAATTGTACCAGGATGCAAAATTGTATCCGCCCCTACTGTTACCTCTGGAGCTACGTAAGTATTTGCTGGATCGATAATTGTTACACCGGCTGTCATTAATTCAACATTTTTACGGTGTTTTAAAATAGACTCCGCTTCAGCTAATTGCAAACGTGAGTTTACACCTAAAGATTCTTCAAAATCCTTAGTCATGTATGCACTTACCTTATCGCCACCATTTACAAGAATACCAACTACATCTGTGATATACAATTCACCTTGTGCATTATCATCAGATAGTTGATCTTACACGCCATAATTTTTGCTATCAAAGAAGCGTACATACCATATTTACTTCTTGAACGGCTAATTCATTGGGGTTTACCATCTTTTTTTGTTCTACAATGCGAACTACGGAACCTGCTTCATTAC